>Ga0307376_10000568_pt1 | contig 45131 bp, 37 predicted proteins | sample TR2MG_FD_202536 | JGI IMG/M metagenome (GOLD analysis project Ga0307376, IMG submission 202536) | Soil microbial communities from Risofladan, Vaasa, Finland - TR-2 | ecosystem: Environmental > Terrestrial > Soil > Coastal area > Acid sulfate soil | place: Finland: Risofladan, Vaasa | collected...
AGGCAACGTCCTAAACGTCGAAGACTATGTGGCCAACATGGACCTGGACGTATGGCAGCGTGTTGAGATCCCTATAGCAGACTTCGCACTACCTGCCGACGTCGACAAGATCATGCTCAAGTACGCCTCCAAGGGCGGACAGCAGTTCTGGTTCGACGACATCGCGCTGAACACTTCGGCCGGTGGTGGACCGTTCACCTACCGCGTCGCTGCCCCAGATGCCAACACGCGCTATCACCTCCGGATGGCCGTGTTGATGCTAGCTGGCCCGGCGGCTGGGTGGAACCACGACGCCTTCGCAAACATCGCAGGAGGAATCGCTAACGGCTTGCTGCTTCGGCACTACAGAATCTCAACGGCTGAGACACTGACGGCGATCAACACGAAAGACAACATCGAGCTGTTTGGTCGGTTCCATCCACAAGACGACATCACGTTCGCAGACAGCGTGCTTCAGGTCGGTTTTATGCTCAAGCCAGGAGATGCGTCGCTCGTCATCACTGACGACGACGTGTTCGAGTTCATCGTGCGCGACAACCTCTCGACGCTCTCGAAGGCTCGGGCGTTCTGCCATTACGGGGAGGAGGCCATCTAATGGACCTTCGTCAGACAATCAACAGCCCCGACGGCAAGCCAGTCACGGCCCCGACGTTCGAGGACACAGGCGGCATCCACCCGCAGTGGAAGGGCTACAAGTACACCGCGACTGCTGGCGCGACGAACATCTACGACGAAGTCGTCACGGTCGAGAAACAACTGCGCGGTGGCTGGTACGAGCTGCTCGACGCGACCACGAAGGCAGTGGTCGACGACTACATCGAGTTCGCGGTCGTGGACAAAGACGATGTGCTCGGCCTGTTTGCCACCTACGGCCTGACGGTCGGCGTCGACGTGCTGGAGCTGAAGAAGTACGTCCAGACCGAGTACATCAACCCGTCGTTGCTTGGTCGCCAGGTGTTCCTGGTTGGTTCGACCTTCGTGATCTTGGCGGGGCTGTACCTGCGCACGATCTACGAATCGACCGGCGCGGACAACGTCTGCTTCAAGGTGGTGACACTTGCCTACCAATAAAATCATGGTCAACGGCAAGGAAGAGCCCGCCAAGAAGAAGTTCAAGCTTCCTCCTGACGTGGACTGGCAGGCCATCGCCAGGGATAAGCAGGAAGACGAGAAGAAGGCCAAGAAAGCTAAGGAGTCGAAGTGAACTGGCCCAAAAAGGTGACCATCACTATTCTGCTCGTGTGCGCAGCGATCCTCATTGGTTGGGACATCTACGTCGCGGCGAACAAGGAAAGCGGCGACACGATCAGCGAGATCTTACTGTGGGTTAGTAGACATCCTGTGTTCCCCTTTGCGTTCGGCGTGATTATGGGGCACCTCTTCTGGCCTCAGTATAAGGACGAGCCCTGATGCAAGGCGCTGATGTGAGAAAGCTGTTTGCTAAGCTCGACGAGGTGAAGACGGAGATGGTAGGCGTGCGCGCGGAGCTCAAGCGGGTGGCAGCGAATAGCCAGCTCGTGGTTGCGCAGGTTCAGGAGCATGGTGGTTGTATTGACCGTCTCGAGGGAGCAATCTCCAGACTCAAATATCGCTGCCCGATGTTCGAGTTGGAAGACAAGCCCCAAGAGGGGCCGGCGGATAACGGGAGCGAGCGACTGCGCCCTAGTTCGAGTGAATACGCGGCGTTGGACGCTACTACCAAGAAGGAGTGAGCACCTACAGCGACGAAGTGCCCTTGCTCAGGTATCATTACCTGAGCGCGTCTACTAACGGGTACCTGGGATTTATGGATTACGATGGAACCAGCCACTCTCAAAGCACTGAGCTCGCTATACGTCTATGGACCTCTGGGTATCCTAGCTGCGCTGGGCTTCGTCCTCTACTTCCTGCAGGTTCGGAAGACTGACGCGATGATGAAGCGTAACGAAGAGCTATCCGAGAAACTCTACGAGGTCAGCCTGGCGTCGATCCAGGCTGATGTCGATCATAGTCGAGCATACGAACCCTTGGAGAAATTCTTCGACGCTGTCCTTCGGGCAGTGGTTGAGAGGAAGCCATGACCCACGAGAGCGATCTAACGTCAGTTGGCGCGATCCTGATAAGCATGGGAGCAGTGACGCGGGCACAGGTCGAAGAGGTCGTCGAAGAGCAGCGCAAGCTTCGGGAGGACGCTCTATTGGGACGTTTGCTCGTGGCGAAGGGCTACTGCACGCAGGACCAATTCGACATTGCGATGGCGGCACAGAAGTCTATGCGCAACGGAAATAAGGAGAAGCGCGCGCTTGCTGTTGCCGACATCTCCTTGGCGCGTTCGCGGCGGCAGAGCGTGCATGCCACTCGCAAACGTCTCATCGAGAAGGGCCAGGCGGCCACACGCAGCATCACGAACGAACGGAATGCTGTCATTACTTCCGCGATGCTAGCCAAACCCGCTGACGGTTAGTAGGATGCCCACTGATGGCTCTACCAGCAACAGTGGGCACGGCCGTTCCGATCGCTCTGATTCTTGAGGACGGAAACGAGCTCCAATTCCCCCAGGCTGAGATCTACGCTCAGGGGGCCACCACTCCCACCGCTACGATAGACCTCGGCCACAAGGCGAGGGGTAGCTACGAGGCGGACTGGACGCCGATCGTGGTGGGCACCTACCGCGCGGTCTTCATCACCTACGCGGACGCCGGCCACACGATTGAGAACATCGTCTACTCCCGGGCAATCGAGCAGGTTTTCGTCACGGTCGACTCGATCGATGACCTGTCGGCCAAAATCGTCCGCATTCTTGGGCTGGTACACGAGAACGCCTTCATCGATAATACGGTGCATGATGCATTCGGATCGCTGGTGGCTGCGCGCGTGCGCCTCTTCGACACGAAGGCCAACGTGGAGGCCGCCACGGATGGTGGCAGCGAAACTACTGGCCTTCTCTCCACCTACGAGATCGAGTCGACGTTCGAGGCCAACTGCCGGCTGGGCAGCTACCGGATGAAGAAGGTATGAGCGTCTCACTCGCCACACGTGGGATGATCCAAGGCTGCTGTCAGCAGGAGACCGTAATCAGCTTGGACGGCCCGCTGATGCAGCAGACGCTCGAGGTACGCCCACGGATCCGCACGGCGGCGGGACCGCCCGCTCCTGTGCTCACACCTCCGACACCGATAACGGCGCTCGAGCTCAGGCCTTCGATGCGCGCGGCCGACGCGCCCGCACCACCAGACACCGATCCGAAGCCGACACAGATCTCCACGCAGGAGCTCAAGCCGAAGATCATCAAGGCGGAGGAGGAGTAAATGGCCGTTATCAAGGTCAAAATCTTCGTTCCGGAGATTGCCAACGTCCTCACGCTCTTCGACCAGATCCAGGTCCAGCGCTCAGAGGCCGGCACTCCTTACTCGGATGCCAAGGACATCACGGCACCGGCGGCGACCGTGGCCGTCTTGGTGAGCACGAACGAGGGCCCGTTCGCGGGGCTGCAGGGCACCGACATCAAGCTCAAGGTCGACCAGGGGGCCGAACAGACGCTGACTTTCGTGTCGGCCAACCCCATCTCTCTGGCGAACGCCATCGGCGAGCTCGCGGCCATCACGGACATCACCGCGTCGGACGACGGCTCGGGCAAGCTGAAGATTGAGAGCAACGAGCTCGGCACGGACAGCGTGCTGGAGATTACGGGCGGCACGGCGCTGGCCATCCTCGGGTTCACTGTCGGCCAGAAGGACAACGGCGAAGACTCCAACATTCCGTTGGTGACTGCGGTGTCCGAATACGTCTACGACGACCAGAGTGGCGCGGCGTCATTCTGGTACCGCACCCGGTTCTTCAACTCGACCTCCCAGAACGTCAGTTCCTACTCGGACTGGATCCAAGGCTCGACGGGCGCCGCTATCGACGCCAGTTTCCTCATTGTGGGGAAGGTCAAGCTGGCTGACGTTGATGGCACTGCCCTGGTGGGCCGGGACGTAACGATCGTCAACGTCTACAGCCCTCTCTCCCAGGACGGCTACTTCCTGGCCGGCCGGAGCAAGACCATCACGACGGATGGCGTGGGGCAGGCCGAGACGACGCTGATTCACGGTCAAATTGTGGACGTCATCATCGAAGGCACATCAATGATCAGGAGGATTCAGGTGCCCAGCACCGGCACTGAGTTCGACCTGATGGACCCGACGCTGCAGCAGGACGACCCCTTCAACATCCAGGTTCCAGATCTGCCGGCCGCGGTGCGGAGGACCTAATGCCTGGAAGAGGAAGCTACGGCCCCGGAGGCAAGTGGATCTACAGCCGAGCGAAGAAGCTCAGGGCGAAGAACCCGGACATGTCTGAGGGCGCCTCATTCGCCATCGCCACCCAACAGGCCCACAAGGTCAACAAGAGTCCCAAGGGCTTCCGCACGCCCGAGGGCATGGCTACCGCCAAGGCCAAGATGACGGGGCCAGTCAAGGAGTACCGCAAGACGGCCATGTGGCGCAGCTTCGCTAACGAGATGCTGAAGATCTCGATGGCGCCCGGAGACGTGGTAGGCCAAGCAGCTGCGGGCCCAGGGCCGCTGCCCGGTGGGGGCGACGCACCCTCAAATCCCCTCACAGGGGGCGCCCTAAGCGACACGAAAGGTCCCCAGGCCTCGGCGGTGCCCAAGGGCGCCGTGAAGTCTCTTGGACCGGCTCCGGCGTCTGTGGTGAGCCCTGAGAAGGCGGGCCTGCCCAATGCGGGGGTCTCCGCAGTCGGCGCGCCGAAGCCCATAGAGCCGGGTGGAGGGTCAACGAGTGGACAAACCCGTGCAAGCTAAGGCAAAATCCGATCTAGCTGCGGCGGAGCGTGGATAATGGATACGACAGTCCTGCAAGGGTTCTTCAATGAAATAGAGTGCATAAGCGCCCAAGAGAAGACGGCCAGCATCAGTGGAGCAATTCTGCGTGGTGCGGCGAGGCGTGCAGCGAAGCGACCAGTGGAGACTGTGGTCTTGGCGCGCGGTGCCAAGGGTAGGGTCGAGCGCGGCAAAAGGCGTCACCAAGAGACGATGCGCGCGCTCGATGAGAATAATCCCTACCCGGCCGGCTGGGTGGCGCTTGGAATGCGCCCAAGGAGAGGCTGATGGCACCGACCCCTGAGACTGTAAAATTCTACCTCACGGACCAGAACACCGACCCGATACTTGGCGTCCTCGTGCGCGTGTTCGATGCGGCCGGCGCCGTGTTCCAGACGCAGGATGTGACTGTGGATGTGGCGGGCGATGCTGTCGCCGAGGTGACGCTCAACGGCGACACCGTCCCGATCAGCTACACCATCCGGATGTCCAAGACCGGTGTGGCGTTCGATGGCAGCCTGGGGAACGACAGCAAGAGCCCCCAGCTCATCGACGTCTACAGTCCAGCGGCAGGAGCTCCAACGGGGAAGAACGACTTCGACATCCAGGGCGAGACGTTCACGCTGCCCGCGGCCATAGACGCCCGGCTGTGCCGGGCGAGCGGCTTCTTCAAAGACGCATCCGGCAGGCCCTTGGTCGGGTTGGACATCAAGATCGTGAACCAGTTCAGGCCGGCCGTGGTGGACGGGTTCGCCATTATGGGAGAGCGCCTAGACCTGCGCACGGATGAGAATGGCTACGCCCAGGTGGATCTCTACCGTGGTGGGGAATACTGCGCATGGGTCCAGAGCGTCCAGACGGCGATGGCAGACCCCGAGGGGGCTATCGTCTTCCCGCGCGATGTCGTGGTCCCCGACCAGACTTCGATCAACTTGGTCGACCTGCTCTTCCCTGTTGTGGGCACCGTAGGGTACACGCCTGCGTCGGTCTCTGTTGCCGTCGATGGTGAGCAGGAAGTCACTGTCGTTGTGACAGGAACGGACAAGCGCGTGCTAGCAGGCATCGCGCCTAGCGACGTGATCTACACGGTCGACGATCCCACTATTGCAGTAGTCCGCCTCGGTGCAGATACGGTAACCATTGTCGGCCTGACGGCTGGCTCTACTCAGCTCACTGCCACGCGAAAAGATTTGACGATCGTCACGGTGCCGACGCCCGCCGCGTTAGCAGTGCTGCCTATCACCGTGACCTAGTGGGCCTGCTCTTTGTTCAAGCATGCCGCCCGTATGGGCAAGGAGAGCGTCTGTTGTTGGCGTCCGTCCTGCGCCGCGCTGCCTACGATATCGCTCTCTACCGAGCATCTCCTAAGCTGCGGATGCAGAGGCTGGGGGAGGGGGCGTACCGCTGGATGTTCGACGACACGGCGGAGCACTTTACTTCCTTCTTGAGCATCTGTACTCTTTTGGATCAAGACCCGCAGGTGATTCGTAGGAAAACACTGACACTTACGCGAAAAGACGTGCGAAAGTTCGACCTGGTGGACGCACATGGCTGCCTTTAAGACCGCAGAAATCGAGGCCGCAGTCTCCCAGTTCGTCAAGGCGAACGTGGTCGAGGAGCGGGACGAACTCGGGCCGGTCAAAGAGGACGTCAAGTTCTCCGAGGTGCTCGAACTCATCTCCTCGACGTTGATCTTCGACCCCAACTCCATATTCTACGTCATCTTCTTGGCCACCAACCGGCTGAGCACGGACGTGGCGGCTACCCTCGTGGTGGTTGAGGATATCCAGACCGCGATCGCAGAGGTCAGCCACCGGACGAAGGACATCACACGCACGACGCTGCTGGGGGATGCGGCTGCGGCCCTGCTCGAGGTGGACACCATTCTCAGCAGTCGTGACGCCCTCAGCAACAGCGCATTCAACCGCTACCTGTCCTCCACGAACGCGTTCGTTGGCGTGTCGCTGGAGCCGAACATCAAGTCCGGCTCCGATCTCATCAGGCCCCCGCAGAAGGCGCGAACAGACGCACGCACTGCGTTGGCTACGTTGGCCACGAGCTACGCTGACCATCTGGCGGTTCTCGCGCAGCTCCAGGAAATGCTGACCGAGTTCAACGCCCTCAACTTGCCCGTCCTCGCTATTCAGGATTCGGTACGGAAGGCGCGGCGCGATCTCAAGTCGCTGCAGGCCACGTTCGAGGACACGGCTACTACTCGAGACGCCAAGATAGCTGAGTCTCGAGACGCGTACCTCCGGATCACTGCCGGCAAGGCAGTCCTGAATAGCTACAACACGGTCTCCGACCCTTCCAGCCCACGTCTCCAGTCTACCGCCGCACTCACTGGGCGCGCTGCCATCCCGCTGGGGGACGGCGTGCTGACAAAGGTTGAGGTGTTGGGCACCAAGTCAGCTCCTTGGGAGATTGACACCGGTACGAATGACGAGTTCAAGGTCGCTGCAGACGGCGCACTCGAAACGACGTATACGATCGTGCCCCCGACGCGCCCGAGCGTCACAACCTTCTTGGATGAGACTTGGGATGCAACAGGCCCAGCGGTGGCCTACCAAGTCATCGTGACCACGCAGGACAAGCTCGAGATCGATGGCCTAGCGCCGCGCGTGGTGCTGACTGCTGGTGCGAATCGCACGGCGGCGAACATCGCTTCGGACATCAACACCTGGGCAACGGCCAACAGCTTCCCGTATACCGCATCATCCCCCGGCGGGTTCGTCAAGATCGAGAAGACGTCGGGCGGAGCGCAGCGCATTCGCATGACGGCGTTCAACGGCACTGATCGCGCTGCGATACTAGCCACCTACACAGCGCTAGGCTTCTACGAAGGGCAGGAGGACACTGTCGCTGGCGTGACGGCCGCAGAACTTGCTTCGCAGATCAATGCGGTCGGCGAGCTTGTAGCTGAGGTGGAGCTGACGCAGTTCGATGAGGGCGTCAGCGGGGCTATGTTCAGCTCCACTGAAATCGACTTGCCTTTGGGGACGTTGGTCAGCCTCTCCCACGTTGATGACATCCTTGTCCTGCTCTCGGGTCAAAGTGCGGGAGCGCATCGGATTGTCAGCATTACCCAGCCGGGAGTAGACCGCATCACAGTGGCAACAACGCAGCCGTTTGTGCTTGCTGAATCGGGTATCGAGTTCCGCATCATCCGCGAGCTGCTGAAGATTACGTCGCCGGCAACGGGACTGACGGGGCAGATTATCGTCGGTGCGGGCAACGCCAACACCACCCTTGGGTTTACCGCTGCCGCCGCCAAGAGCACGACTACAGGATTCGAGGCAGTCCTAACGGCAGTTCCCCAGGACTTCACTCAGTCTGATGTGGTTGAGGGAGATCTCGTCCGCATTACGATAGGGGTGAATACGACCCAGCATGTGATCTCGGAGATCACAGGCAGCAACAAGCAGCTGGAAATCACACCAGCGATCGACGTGTCCCTGACGGGGCTGACCTTTCAGATCTTGTCCGCTGCGGCTGTTGCGTACGAGAACTTCATCGCTGCGGCTGTGGTGTGGGACCTGCTGCGAGAAGCTAGCGATTTCGAGGACGATACTCGAGAGCTCGAGCGTGTGATGAATCCGTTGTTGGCGAACAAGCGTCCATCCGCTTTCCAGATTGCGGACGCCAACACCGCGGCCACTGCGTTGCTCAGCTTGCTCAATTCCCTCAGCACGGTGCTGACCGATTTCGAGGTCAATGCTGTGGGGCGCGTCGACGCGGCGCTGAAGATGCTGCAGGAGCGCGGCATGGACCGCGGGTTCGACACGCTGATGGATGGGGAGATTGCGAACTTCTTCGGCTTCGACAAAGACGACGCGTCGAGCAGTGCTTTCATGTTGAAATCCATGCGGAATGTGGTGGTGGAGGACCTGCCGCAGTCCAAGCTAGACGACGATGGAGACGACATTCAGCACGACGAGCTGGTGGTAGACACTGACGCGGAACTCGACTTCAGCGACACGGATAGCGAGGATGAGGACCTGCACCCGCTTGGCGAGATCCCCGACTTGGATGATACTGACGCGAGCACCCTACGGCAGAGGCTCTAATGGCGCCCAAACCAAAAGCGAGTGCTGCTAGCAAACAGAACAAGCTGAATCTCAAGATGCGCGAGATTCTTGGGAATGCCTACTCCTTTGTCCGGGGAAGGGAGTACACTCGGCAAACGGCAAATATCACCTATGAGCAGCTGCTCGATCGCGCTATCCATGCGATTGAAGGCACGACTGGGCAGAGCGAGGTGAGGGACACCAAGCTCAATCGGATTAAGAAGATCAAGGAGGAGATCGGCAAGGCGGTCACTACGGTCAAGGGCAAGCCTCCCGAGTCCTGGAGCATCGAGAATGATTCGCGTGTCACCAAGAAAGACGCGACCAACACGAAGGAGTAGTCGGTGGATCTGCAGTACGCACAGTTCAGCGATTCACTGAGCCTGTCGGGCGCGCTCGAGATCCCTGGGCTTCTGCCGCGCACGCTGGAGCTCACAGGTCCTGACTTTCGTAGCGCCATCATGGTCGAGATAAACGACGAGGAATCGCCCTCGTTTGTAGTCGCCAGCAAGACCTCCATCCTGGCGCAGGTCCCCACCAGCCAGCTCAAAGCACGCATCCGCTCCATCTCTATCCTGAGCTCAGAGTTCACGGCCACCATCAAGAGCAACATTCGCTTCCGAATCGGGAACGACCCCCGCGGAGTGACTGGGCTGCGGGTGATGATGCAGACATTCCTGAAGATGTTGTTCACGACGGTCGGCACTGATGCGTTTCAGCAGTCGCTTGGCGGCAGCGCGTTGAAGAATATCGGGCAGAACTTTGCTGTCGATCAGACGCGCAACATGCTGTCTGAGTTTGCCATTGCGGTCAGCCGTACGGAGCAGCAGCTGCGGGTGCTACAGAGCAGGCAGACGCGCATAGCCGATGATGAAAAGCTGCTGTCTGCCAACCTATTATCCTTGCGGTTTGACGCCAACGCTTCGGCGTTGATCGCTCGCGTAGAGCTCATCTCGCAGGCGGGCACGCTAGCAATCACGAACTTGGAGCTGTAGATGGCCACCGAAGAGCTAAAAGACTTCGTCGAAGAGCGCCTCCGCGCATTCGATCCAGATATCGATCTCACTGATGGCTCGCCGGCTCAGGACCAGGTAGTCGACCCGGTAGTTCGCAGGTTCCAGCCTGACCCGTTCGAGATGGACGTGGAGGCTTTCCTGAGCGCGAGGCTGCAGCAAGAGTTCCCGGACATGAACATCCGGGAGGGCTCGGGCCTGCGCGACCTGTTGGTGAAGCCCAACCAGATCTTGATGGACCCCATCTCTAGGGAGGTTCAGCTCATTAAGCAGGGTCAGTCGCTGGCCAACCCCGAACTCCTGGCGCCCAGCGAAGCAGACGCCTTGGTGGCCAACCTTTTCGTCACGCGTCAGACCGGAGGCTTGTCCACAGGCACCGTCCGGATGTTCTTCAACGCGCCTGTAGCAATCAACATCAGCGTGGGCAACGTCTGCTTCACCAGCGAGGGGTTGCGCTTCCTGCCAACTACGCTGCAGAGCATCTCGGCCGAGGCCATGCTTTTCAACCAGTCGGGCAGCCTGTTCTACTTCGATATCCAGGTAACTGCAGAAGACACCGGCTCCGAGTACAACGTCAAGAAGGGCGACATCGTAGGGATCACTAACCTCAACGCGGCTGTCCGCGTTGACAACCTCGAAGACTTCGAGGATGGGTTGGATGAAGAGAGTACCGACGAGCTGGTCCAGCGCGCGGAGACCAGCATCACTGAGCGCTCGCTTGTGGTGGCTCGCGGCGTGTCTGCACGCCTGACTGAGCAGTTCGATGATCTACAGCATCTACAGATCGTAGGGATGCTCGACGTGGGGATGGAGCGCGACATCCTCACAGGCGGAGATCTTGGTCCGGTGCTGCTCTCGGGCAACGGCGGCTTCACTACGGACGACGATGACGGGGACGCGAACACGCTGTTGTTCCAGGAGCGGAACGCCCCATTCACGACGTTCTTCGGTGCGCCGGGAGTCGTTGAGAACTACTGGCTCACCTACTCAGAGCTCATCACGGTCTACCAGGCCCCGATCACGGGGGAGGTTCTCAGCGGGGATCTGACGCACTTCAAAATCGGAGTCTTTGGTTCGGACAGGACGCACTTCGAAGCCACTGATATCGGCCTCCACATCATCACATCCGCGACCAACGCCGCCAATCAGGGCGTCGCCAAGATCGTAGCAATTGTGGATGACCAGACTGCCAAGCTGGATCGCGTGGGTGTGGTAGAGACGGGCATCGGCTACGTCTTTTGGAGGCCGTCGAAGGATGTGGAGATCGAAGAGGTCTTGACGAGCGGTGAGCTGAAGCTCAAAAGCACCATCTCGGCCAACATGGAGTTCGCCTCCTGGACGATCCGCAAGAAGGAGATCACTATCTCCGGTATCCCGGGCGGCATCCTCTTCACTGACGACGCTGCTGCGATTGCCATCCAGTCGGATGAAGTTCACATCGGCGGAGCTACCGACTTCTACGTCCGTGGGACGGGCGTGTCGGAGTCCGAGCTGGACATCGCTTCTATCTCAGACGAGACACCCCTCACCAGCGCCGACAGCGGCTCTTCCGATAACTCGACTGTGGAGAAGTCCGAGTTCTTTCAGGACACGAGCGCGGACTTTGTAGCGCTGGGCGCCGCGGTAGGCATGTCTCTCATCGTTGAGACGGGCGTAGACGCCGGCACAAAGACCATCTTAGCCGTGGGCGTTGCGCCCGGCGGGGCAAGCGTCACCACGTATTTGCAGGTGACCCCTGCTTTCACTTCGGTTGCAGCGGGCTTGCGCTACAAGATCATCGATGACATCGACATCAGCTTGAACGAGCCTCGCACGATTCGAGACATGGGTGAGGACGTCCAGACTTTGCAGCTCAGCGACGTCGTGACTACTGCAGCGGCCATCGACTTCCTGTCGGTCGGGGCAGAAGTTGGTGATACGCTCGAGCTGCTAGAGGGCAACGACAAGGGTAAGTACAGCGTCCAGGCTATCGGCGGCGTAGGGAACAAGAACCTTCAGATCTCCGCGCAGCTGACCTCCACATCGAACAACATCGCGTGGGAGTTGTACAAGGCACAGGACGGCCTCGACCTGCCGCTGGTCCGCATCACTTCGATCGATCTGCTGGATAGCTCGAACCAGCCGACGGGTGATACGATTCCCTACGCCGACCCTGTAGACGCGCGCACGTCGGCGTTCTCCAATGCCGGCCTTGGCACCAAGGTCTCCACCACCGACGCCATCACAGGCATCGTGGGAACCGTAGACCTGGACGGAGCGATTTATCCTCTGGGCACTGTGGTGCTTTCGGTGGCGGTGAACGACGCGGTGGATGTGGACATTACGTTGACGGGCGCCACCTCGAAGACTGACCTGCTCGATACGATCAACACAGCCATCTTCAACATCGCGGGCACCTTGGCGATTGACGGCGAGTCCCGCTTGACCCTCCGCTCTGGAGATCGCTGGCTGCGGGTAGAGCCGGAAGCGGCCAGTGCGGGCACGGGGTACGCCGCCATCGGGCTCGACCCCCTTGGGGAGGACAACCGCCAGATCAAGAGTGCAGGCAACATCAGCGACTGGACCTCGTCGGCCTACGACCTCAAGGTCGAGAAAGATGTGGTCAGCCTTACAGAGGGCGGCAACATCGGTCACCTCTATCTGGTGGCAGTCGAGAGCAGCCCAAATCGTCTCATCGTTCTCGACTTCGACGAGACTACGGGGCGAGCTCGGTTCCTCGAGCCCGGCACGGGGATAAGCCTCAGCGCGGGCTCTCGCTCCTACGGCAAGGCGCGTGTGTACTTCCTGGACCCGACATCATTCGAGGCACGCGGCAACTGGCGCCCGCCCCTGAAGAACACGACGACATTCCCTGCCAACGTGGCGATTGCTGCAGCTGGTGGTGCGGCTGGTGCCATCGCATCAGATGAGCCTGCGCGCACGGCCTTCACTGCGACCATCAACGGGACGGAGTTGCGGTTCTTCCCTGATCCTGACCTCAGCTACCAGGTAGCTCCGGCGCCGACAGCGGACGTGCCCAACAATCTCAAGACGGTATCGGGCGACAACACCGTCGTCACTGAAGCGTCAGGCGACCCCACACTCGACTTGGGCAAGAACAGCCGAGATGCCGACGCGGACTTCCTGTCGGACGAGGTGTTAGCTGGGGACCTGTTGGAGATCACTTTCCAGCCAATTCAAGGCACCGTCGACATGGTGCCGTTCACGTTCGGTGCTGGAGGTACGTTGGACGGCTTGACGTTCATCCTCAGCATCGACGGAGCGCCGTTCAAGACGCTGACGTTCTCGGACCAGCTTGCTGCGGTGGACGACATCAAGGCTGAGATCAACGCTCTCTTCGGCGAGACGGTAGCCTTCACGGAGACTATCGGCGCGTTCAAGTACCTGCGTCTTGAGGCGGACTTCGAGATCATCATCCGCAAGGACGGCACGTCCAACTCAGTGCTTTCGGCAGGGTGGACGGCGGCCAACGTCGTCAACCAGGCGGTGGCAGACGTCGACGGGTTCTACCGGATCACCACGGTCGGGGAGCCTGCTGGCGGTGACCGGAGTAATCACGGCAGCTTGGAGCTTGTGAAGGTCAGCGACGGGGCGGCGCCTACAGCCAACGGACAATCGCAGCACTACCGTATTGTCCGGCCCGGGCTGCAGCGCATCCACTCCACAGACATGAACGATAATGCGGAGATAGGTCTCCACTACGTGGACATCGAGCTGGTCTCGGAGGGCTCAGGCAACGAGTGGAACCTCGATGCTGACGTGGTCATGGTCGTCACAGGCCATGCGTCAGACGGCTACCGCTTGCTGGTGGTTGACCCGAACCTGAGTTATTCCGAGGAGGAGGAGCTCCTTCTTGAGATCAGCCGTCGGATGCTGACAGTGGGAGCGACCGACAAGCCTTCGTCGGCCACGCAGCTGTTCAGCCAAAATATCCAGGTCAACTACGACCGCTCGCCGCTGGCCGCGCAGGTCCAGTCCTTCTCCAATTCGGAGCTCGAGCGGGTGCTCAACGCGAGCATCATAGTGCGGCATCTGCAGCCGCACTACCTGAGCTTCGACGTCACGTATCGTGGCGGCTCTTCGGCCGATATCGTGAGGCAGGACATCCTGGACTATCTGGATGCTCTGGGGCCAACGGAGCGTGTGGAGTCGTCAGACATCCAGAACGTCGTGCTCCGGCGCAGCGCCACGTTCGTCGAGAACCCCATAACGCTGGTAGCTGTGGTCCATGATGAGGAGAGAAAGATCACGGTGGAGCGGTCGACGAACTTCGTCACCAAGGGCGATCTGGCAACCTTCTTCGACGACGACATCGTAGTGACGCGCGAAGACGTTTCCTCTCTCTAGTCGGGGCCTTCCAGGATTGGGATGGTCGGCACGTATGCCTTGGCCCGGTTACCCATCGTGAGCTGGATGCCGGTGTGTGGATCGAAGACGCAGTCGCAGTTGTCGCATTGGAGCAGGTACCGCGGTAGGGGCTCTTGGTGCCGGAACAGCAGGCGGCTGTCCCCTGTTTTCGTGAACGCGTTGCCTCCACACCCGGGGCAGGTCTGCCCCCGATAAAACTTCTCTCGCTCTTCTTGCAGAGGAGAGATGACATCTTTGTGCCCTTCTAGTAACTTGAGGGCGATCTGCGGGTCCATCTCTTTGAGATCCATGTGATAACATTATCGCGGCTCTTGCTGAGGTGCAAGTTGACCGGGTGGTGCACAGGGCCGTAGAATCGTGACCAATTCAATTCGGACGATCGAGGTGATCAGTGGCACACGTTAGCGTCAAGCAAACCCGCAAGACGACCCATGTCCGCGGGGCGAGCGGTGCCGGAGCTAGCGGCACGTTCTACGCGTTCCTCCACGACCCCGCGAAGGGCAAAGGCTCAGGCTTTCGGGATTATTGGAAGCACGATGCCGATGGCAAACCGGTGCGGGACTCAGATGGTTTCCCAATTCCGGTGAACGTCGACTCCATCACGGCTGTCAGGACAATTCGGAACAAGTGGTTGCGGCGTGGCATTTCTGCAGTGCTGCATCGCTCGCTGTCGGGACACCCTGGTGGGCCCTACGTCCCGTCCGACGTCACGTCCAACCAGACGCGCAATCCGTTTCGAGCCTTCTTCGTGGCTGGTGATGCGCCAGGCAAGCCCGCAGACGCCCGCGTCGAGTGGGATGAGAGTGACGGGGTCTCTGACAACAAGATGCCCACCAATACGGGCGTCGCCGGAGAAGGGCGCAGGGCGCTCATCAACACCGGGGCCACTGGCCCCGGCCTTCACAGGGTGTCGTATTCCTACCCGACCACCTCCCCGTACCGAGAGATCGAGTTCGTCTACTTCGCCCAGGCCAATACCCCCGCCTTCGCTGCGGGCCAAGTTGTGGTGTCGGACGGCTCTACGATGACCACCACGCCGGCCGAGGTCGGCAATCTGCGCACGATCGTTCTGGACGACGGCATCAACCCGGCGCTGACCTTCGAGTTCGACAGCGATCTCAGTCTGGGCAACTGGGATGGTGACCCGGCTAACAACATCCCCATCCGCATCGGCGGTGGTGATACCCAGGCTCAGGTCCGGGACCAGACGGTTGCCGTGATCAACGAGATCTTGGATGGGGTGCGCTCTGGTAGCCTCCTCATCACGGCCGCTGCTGGAGCGGGCGGCGATGTCGATCTGATCCACGACACGGGAGGGTTGATTGGTAACAACGTCATCACAGTGGCCAACGCCGGTCTCTCCAAGACCGATTTCGTTGGCGGCAGTGGGGCGCTCGAGCTGCTGGACGACGCGGGCACTGGTGCGGAGATCGACAATCTCCACATCAAGACTCTCGGGAAGAGTTACGGCATTCTCAATGGTGCGGGCGAGGCGGACAGCCAGATTGGTATCCGCGCAGTGACGGGCCTGACTGCCCTGGCGCAGGGCTTCTCAGACCGTATCTACGAGCATGAGGGCGCGGGGGCTGACCCAGGGCTCAGGGCGAACAGCCTCCACAAGTACACCATTGCCGAGACGCTTGGCGGCGTGGGGCTCGAGGGATACGTTGTCAATGACACGGCCGACCCGTCTGCTACCACGGATGAGACACCGGTCATAGACCGAACCATCACGGTCGATGCACTCGATCATATCGAGGAGTCGGACGACAGCGTCTTCCTGGCGAACGGAGACCTGGATCTGGCTGACGAGGGGCGCACCATCACCTTCGTGGGCAACGCCAACAACCCTGGCAGCTTCTACCTCACGCAGGTCATCACCAAGCGACGTGCCATCCTGACGCCGGGGGCAGGTGTCTCGGCCATCACGATCGACGACAACGGTGTGTGGACCAGTACCACCATCCAGGACTTGAACCTCGGCGCACACGCCTTCGACGGCGATGTGCTGAATGAGGGCGTCCTTGGGGTGATGGAGCTCGGCCAGAACTACCGTTCGAACAATGCGGTCGGTCCGCACATTCTTGGGCGGGTATGGCAGGCAGCAAAGGGAGTTGCGGGCATCCGCATCATCGGTGGCGCCGGCGTGCCCAAGGACAACTATCCGGACCTCTTCACTGTCCAGTTCCTCGATTCAGATGCAGTGGGCGGCGTCTCGGCTAACCTCATCCCCTACGACGACGCGCACTGGACGACTATCGACTCCCCTCTCACTGTTCAGGCCACCTCTATATTCGACGGCGCCGAGCATGGTTTCGAGATCTTGTTCACGACGCCCCCGAACCCAACCAAGTGCTTCGGCATTCGTCTCAAGGACATGCAAGGGTTCGATCCTAGCGTCTCGGTAGAGATTGCCGAGTTGATGGCGTTCACCACGCGCGGAGCCATCAACCTTACAGCCGGCACCAACGATCTGCTGCGCCTGGCCACGAGCCAAACCCCGACGAGCCCCGGGGTTCCGAACGGCACGCCAGGCACCTACCGGAACTACGAGGTGGGTACGCTGGCCACCACGGGGGTAATCGCCAACGAGGATATGCAGCAGGTGGCGGACGAGATCAATCGGGCACACCTGGAAGGCGCCTCGGTGCAGACCATCCTCCGAGGCTTCGAGCTCGAAGCGCTGCGCTCGGAACTCGGCTACCTCTGGGTCCGGACCACGGTGGCGGGCAACAACGTCCAGCTCGACCTGGATAGCGACGACAACACAGGGACAGGTGGCAACAAGAGCTGCAACGCGGAGCTCGGCCTCCAGCTTGTCGATGCGACGGTGACCCAGAAGGTTGGGACCACTCAGTCGATTCTCAAACTCCCCGAGCAGGCGATGACCATCATCTACCGTGCCAACATTTCTGGTGATCTACCGATTCCCACTCCGTAGGAGAGAGCTATGATCCAAGGACGTTTTGACATTCGGTCGTTCGACACCCCTGGTCTGACACCGGCGAAGTTGGATGAGCTCATCGGACCGCGGAGTGAGCGTCGTCCTGGAGCAATGGACAAGCTGTTGAAGGAGTGGACCCCGGTACAGGAGGCTGGGGGAAACAATCTGATCTTCGACAGCTTCCCGGCATTCATTAACTACTGGTTGCTCCAAGAGCAGCTAACGAAGCTCGACATCTCGGACTGGCTCGACACTGACGCCGGCAATGCGTACTTCGCTACTATTTCATGGGAGACGCTCACGTCAGAGCCGACCTATCAAGAATTCGCCAGCGGCTTCAACATCCAACCAGCGTCGATGTCCAATATCGTAGCTTCTGGAGCGTGGCGGCGCTTCATCGAGGACGATGTAGAGCCGCACTTGATCACCTCAGATCCTAATGGGAGAGAAGCGATCAATTTCCGTAGCCGGTGGCTGTGGTATCCATCAAGCTTCACCAGCAGCAACATCAATTCGATTGCTGCCTGGCACAGCCACGATGCGGATGGGGACTACGCGCATAGAAATCGAGGGGCCAGGATTCGTCTGAAGAATGCGGCGGGGAATCCGATCACTATCAGCAAGAACGCCAACCAAAGCCTGTTCGCAGAGTACAACGTAACGATCGTTTCCGTTTAGGGGCAGGCCTTGCCAACGTTTCAGCAGCTCATCTTCGATGACTTCGATAATAGCATCGTCGATATCCATACTCGTCCGGGAAACGGAATCATCACGGAGCCGGCCGGTACGCTGCTGGAGCTTGACGCGCCGAACTCGGCAAGCTGTGAGTGGTACAGCACGACCGTAGACGCACCGCTGGCGTACGTGAATCACGGTGGCGGAACGTTTTACCGCTACGAGACGCGCCTGACCGCGTTCGCACACACCACCAATAGCTGTCTATCTGGCATCTGTGTTTTCACGGACACGCTGTTTGCGAACGCTTCGTACTACATGGTTTGGTACCCCGCTGAGAATCGCATAATTGTGGATCTCAACGCGGCATCGCGTCTTTGGAATGGGCCGAGCAACGACCCTGCTACTACGCCGCATCGTTATCGCATCTACGTCAACCAAACGGGCCACGGCGTTGTTGTGATGGGCGCTACCAACGCCGTAGCCATCGCCAATAATTCTATTTCGTTTTGGTATTCGGTCGACGATGGCGCGACTCCTTACGTACATATCGGCACACGTGCTTTGGATTTCACCCCGTCAGCAGCGGGCGTGTTCCTACGCAAGTGGGCTGCCGGAGCCGGAGACAACGCGCAGTCGTCTTTCGATTACTTTGAGACGAGCGTCGCTCTTCCTGAGCCTGAGTATGAGACCGTTGCGGGGGTTCAAGACGAGTTCGCACAGGCGCCTCCCGGTACCGGCGGAGAGAACTACTTCGTCGGACCGAAGCGACACGGCACGGGCCTCGCGGGAGACATACTGGTCCCTGGTCCTCCGGGACAGACCGTTGGCTCCATAGGACCTTTCGACGTCTCTGCGTCAGAGGATGGCGCGGAGCGCCTCGACCAGGGTGGGCTGCCGACGCACGGCGAGGGGCTGGGCGTCGGCCACCTCTTCGGTATTGGCCACCCGGCCAAGCAGCTTAGTCCTGTCGGCGGCGCAGAGGACTCGCGCGCGGATGAGATTGCCAGGCTGGGCGGCGAGACCACCTACAGCACTATCACGGTTGATGCGGCGTTCAACGCGCACTTCACACAGGACGCGGTCCTGGGCGCCTTCTTCTACGACACCGCAGGCGAGGACTGGGCGAATCCTGGCACCAGCCTGCTGACGGGTTTTGCTCGAGACGGAACGCGTTACACGGGCGGCGCGCAAGACGGTGGCCCGGTCAACGCGCCGTGGGCCACCGAGGCGTTCAGCGTCACACGGGGCACCCGTGACGACTTCCCGGAGCAGGTGCTTATCGCCTGGACAGCGAACTCCCTGGTCATTTTCGACCTGACGAACTTCCCTGCGTCGTTGACGATGTGGATGCGCTTCACGGTGAACACATCTGCCCTCTTGCGCCAGTCAATCACCAACGTAACTATGATCAATGGCACGTTGGCGGTCTCACACAACTACAGCGCCAGCGGGCTCTTCTTGGTCAACTTCAAAGGAGACTCGATCGCTACTGTCGCGCACCTCATCCGGAACGACGACCACTGGCGGTGGAACGGGACGATAGCAGATAGAAATGGCACTAGCCTTTGGGTCACGAGTGGGGTGTCGCCATCACTCAGGGTGGACAGCGAGAACAACTACGATGTTTCGGCCTACAAAGACGTCCCTGGGACGGACAAGGTCTGGTACGCCATCTGTGGTGAGGATAGCTTCCGCGTCATCGAGGTTGTGGACGGCATCCCACAGCTAGCGTACCAGCCTGCGGAGCTGAATCATCCGGCCAACATCGGCGACATCCGCAATGTGCATTTTGATGAGCGCGGCTGGCTCTGGACCTCGGAGCAGTCTCGACTGTGGCGGCACGTCTTCAGCTATCAAGGAGGCTCGTTGATTTCTGAGTACCAGAAACGTCCCGCGCAAACCGGGGTCAACGAATACCACCAGATGGTCAACCTGCCGGACGAGATCACGGGACTGGCTGCAGCTCGGAATCACATCTACTGCGCCACGGCCAAGGGCATCTACCGTGTGGAGCGCGGTTCGATGGTGTGGGAGCTCTACTTCTCCATCGCCGGTGGGGGCGGCACCAAGGAGGTCGTCTTCGGAGATAGTGCACCTATCGACTGGCTGCGCACTTTCAGCTTCCAGAACTCGAGCTACGTGAGCGTTGCTACGAAGCAGGGAGTGACCCTCATTCGACTGTTTGACGACTTCGCTATCGAGGCCATCTCGCATCCAGATCTCGATGAGCCGGGAGCCTTTTTCAATATTCAGAGCTGGAGCTAGTCGATGGCGTGGGTCTCTAAATTCTCCGGCCTCCCAACGTTGACGATCCTACCGGTCGCAGGCGACTTGTACGCCGCAGGTACGTTCACCATCGGTGCAGGCTTCCCGTCGTTTACGCGCGACTGGATGGTCGGGCTCGCCTTCCCGCCGAGTTCGGACGAGAGTCCGATCGCCTACGAGACGCTCGCCGGGATGAGCGCGAGTATAGCTCAGGTTCTCAGGGTCACAGCGCGGTACGCTTCGAGGTCACCGACCTCGGGTTTCTCTATTGGAGCGGGCGTCGCGCTATTCGGTCCCGGTACCGACGACGCCGTTGGAATATCGTCTGAGGAAAATGCACCGGTATCCTTTCCAGGGGATGGGACGGTATTCGCGGCGGCTATAGAGAACGACGTTCATACGTCCGTTGCGTTCACCCCGATTTTTGCTGCGACGCCACCTCACCAGTTCCGACTCTACTGGAACGGGACGGGCTCGGCGTTCATCATCCCCGACGCGGGCTTCGGGAGTTGGTCGGTCCCGGCGGGTACGGTCTCCTACTGGAGGAGTCTCGACGACGGGACGACCTGGGTCCGAGAGGGCGACCGCGCCATCGCCGGCGGCGTCGCTCCGACGCGAGTCGGAATTTTCTTCGGAAGTCAGCCGAACCAAAATCAAAATGATACGGTCACATTCTCCACGCTGGAGGTAATGGAAGACGGAGTTGCAGGAACGGCCCCGGTCATGGGCGCGGTGAGCCCTCCTGACCTCACGACAGGTGTGCAGCTGCTCGAGCCCATCAGCGTGGAAATCACCGACGCGGATGACGACCTCGACGTCGCCACGGTGGAGATCGATGTCAATGGAGCGAGGTCCTGGGAGCTGGATGCGCCGGCAAATGGATGGGTCGCCAGCAAGACGGCGATCACCAATGGTTACCGCTATGATCTCACAGAGGCTCCGTACCCGTACCCGAAGAACACATCCATCACTGTTGATGTGTCCGCCGATGACGTAGGCGCGAATGGGCCTCTTGTTGACTCGTGGTCGTTCACGACGTCTCCGGATGAGGCGGTCAAGCCTGCTTGGGCCAATGAGAGCCCGCGAGCTGGGTCTGTCGCGCCGACCAACACGGGCATCACTGTAGACGTAGTAGATGGTGGATCGGTGGGCGCCGCTCCACAGTCAGGCGTCGATCCGCATTCGGTCAAGCTCTACGTCAACGACGTGCTGGCTTGGGAGAAGCGTGCGCAGCAGGCAGGGTTCACCGTGGTCGTGTCGAAGATCGCTAAAGGATATCGCTATGTGATCACTCCCGACGCTTCCTTCTCTCCTGGTAGGGTCAACGTGCGCGTCCAGGCGGAGGACCTTTCATGAGCAACCGCATAGACCAGTCCTACAAGTTCGATGTCCGCAACCCAGGCGGGAACATCTATGCGTTGCTCCGCAACGGCTTCAACGCTGCGGGCAGCACCGTTCAGTTGAAGAGCGGGTCATGGGTCACTGACCTGACGATGGCTGCGCAGCACGTCCCGCACGCCATCCACGGAGCTCCCGATGGGACGCTCTGGATGGTAGACGCCTATCAGTTCTCGGCGGCTAATCGGTTCTGGAGAAAGCTCGTCGGGGGCGCGTGGGTAGAGATAGCCACTCACCCGTGGCTGGCCATGTCGCACATTCAAGCCATCTCAGCGGACGAGGTTTGGGGTTCGGATGGCCGTTACGTCACACGCTGGACAACTGCTGGAGGTTTTACAACTTGGGACCTTCGCGCTCTGACTACTGCTAGCGACTTTGCAGATTGCATATTTCACTACATCTCCCCAACCAACGTAATCGCCGTAGGCATTGATTACGGTCCAGGCTTGAACCGTGTTGCCAAGTGGGATGGCGTTTCGTGGTCAGTGGTCTCAAGTTTCTCTGGTGGAGGGTTTTACAGTACCGCTATCCACGTAGACGGCAACGATCTATGGGTTGGAGTAGCGGGCTCTCTACACCTGTTTCATCACCCCGCACTTGGAGTTGGCGCAGGTTGGACATCAATCGATGGAACAGGTTTCCCTGTTGATGCTGGTGTCGCCAAAACAGTAACCGGCATCTATGGGTCGGCAACAGATCTGTGGGTCTCGATAGAGACTGCTACCAATGAGTCCGACGTGCTGCGTTCATTGGACAACGGTGCGACAGCTTGGACAGGGTACATCCGCAACCCTGCCTACGGTTGTGTTGGGCTCATCGGCGATGGGTCTGGAAAGATCTACGTAGGTCACATCGGCGTGCAAACGATCTCTGTCTGGGATGGTGCCAGCTGGTCTACGGACGAGCCTGGAGGAACCGGCACCTTCAGAGGTTGGATCTTGCCCAGTCAATGGGACAGAGGCTACCCGAAGCTCGCAATACTTCCTGTACCGCCACCTGACGAGCTCCTCGAGATAGAGAAGACCCAGACTTCCCCGGGCGTTCGTAGCATTCTCCGTGACGACTTCTCGACGGAGTCACGTCGAGAGCTCTTTACGCCTTTCGGAACTGCTTCCGCATCTGGGGGCGCTCTCGCCCTCCACCTCGATGTGTCTGAGAGCGGGGACCGGTTCGCCAACGACACGTTCGCGGTCCCGCACGCTAGTTTTGAGCTCGGCAGCCGTCACGAAGACATCATCGAGATCGAATCGGCGTGCTCCGTTTTCACAGGTTCAAACACGCAGCGTATCTACGGGATGGCGCTGATAGATTCGGAGCAGACGAAGCACAGCTACTACCAGTTCCTCTATCGGGAGGACATCGACCGAGTCGACGTAGAGCGCGGCCTGCAGGGAGCGGGGCACATCAACATAGCCAATGTGGGGTTCGGCACGTTCAACGGCCAGCACCGCATGCGCATCATCTGGAACCGGGTCGAAGGCACCCTGGGCTTCTGGATGTCGAACAACAACGGCTCGAGTTGGACACACATCCACCAGAGGACTGCGGACTTCCAGCCCAGCTCGGTGATCCTTTACATCAGGCAGTTCGCCAGCAACCCCTCGGTCGACGTCACTTTCGACTACCTGGAGGTCCGCGCAGGCGCACTTACGCCGAAAGCCTCGAGCCCTGGGCCCGGCACGGTTAGCGTGGTCGCAGATGCAGTGGCCTTCCCGGCCGGTTCGCTGGGCGAGCAGCCAGACCACGGCGGGCACGGCCTCGGTGGAGCACTGTTCAACGAGTTCCACAAGTCCACGTCTGAAGACGCGGTGGGCTTCCCCGCGCGTGCGCAGGAAGGGGTCTTGGACCACGGCGGCCACGGTCTGGGCGGGGCCCTACTAGAGGCGCGTTCGGGAATCAAGGACGGCGTCTCTTACCTGCTCGACGGACCTGCCGACTTTACCGAATTCAGGCAGGATGGTGACGGCAACGACCTCTTGGGCGGGGTGGATCTCCGGCAGGTGCTCAAGATCGACACCACGTTGGGCAGCTTCGGCAGCCCGCTCGGCAACCCGCATTATGGCGCGGCGGCGGATGGGACCTTCTACGAAAACGGTGTCGCTTGTGGCCCGGGGGACTTCGGCGCAGGAGGAATCTTCAGGCGCACAGCATGGCGCCGTGGCGGTGATGAACCGTTTGCTGCCCGACAGGATTCTGGTGTTCAGCCTTCGTTGATAGCTGACGATACACTTCGGTTCGGAACCGGCGGGACTATGTCTGGTTTCCCGCAGGCCTCCCCATCTATACACACGAACAAGAAATGGGTCTTGCAGGGCGACTTCATTATCGATGTCGATTTTGCCAACTGGAACCCCATCTCCGGGAACGATCTCATATTCAGCTTGCAGGTTCTAGGAAACAGCGGAGAAATCGCTGGCAAGGAGAATGGCTACAACATCCACCGCCGTCGAGAGAGTGGGTCAGAGAAGTACCAGAAGTACATCCTCAACAATGGAGTTGCCACTAGCGTTGCCAACATCTCCACAACGGACACGGCAGGCACGTTACGCATCGAGCGCTCTGGCACGACATTCCGTGCATTCTACTTCGTAGGCGCGACGCCCACACAGTTAGGAGCAGATGACGTTGGTACGGCCAACGTCGGTTCGGGCGATCTTTACGTTCGGCTTTGGTTCACGGCCAACAACAGCACCAACGGTACGGTAGATGCCAGCAACTTCACGATTCAGAGCGGAACGACCAGCAACAAGGCTGGGTGGTACCGCGAGGCAGCGAGTACGACGCGTGGGGTCCTCCCGGCGATGCCGGCCAGTATGGGCGCCGTGTTCACAGCGACGTCACTTGATCTGCTCGACCTGGCCACCAACAAGTTGTGGATGCGCTTCGTGAAGGGGGTATCCAACATCGTCTTCACATCTTTGAACGGCCAGCCGCGGCGGCTGGCCTGGGACGCTGGACAGCTTCTGCTAGCCCAAGGGTCGAATCCGTTGGACACGCCGGAAGGCATGGCGACTTTGGTCGACTTCACTGCTGATCATAGCCGCATCTACCGCGAGGTCGCCTCTATCGCTGGAGCGTTTTACGGGTCGTCTGAAGAGCGCGCCATTGGTGGCATCGCGCTCAGGAACAGCGCTGGGAGCTGGACTGCCTTTGACGTGCTCTGGGTCATCCCCGATCACCGTACCTATGACGTGGCCCTCTACCGCTCTGGCGGTTTCGAGTACCACGCGATGGCCACGGCGGACGGTGCGAGTGTGGGCAAGTGGCAGCGGTGGTACACGCAGGCTGTGCCCAGCGTAGGGACGTCGAAGAGCTCGGAGGTGACCGTGATGCTCGCGGTCCTGCTGGACTCGCTGACCGGCGAGCTGTTCTACATGGACGACACCACGCTCCACTCTGTCCCGCGGGCAACGTACGAGGGTGTGATGCCGACCACGCAGATCTTCAGCGCGGCTACGACCAAGGTGCTACCCGGCACGCGGACGACGGACCAGCAGCACCACCTGGTGCGCTTCGGTGCCAACATCATGGTGCCTGCGCAGGAAGGCATCTATGATGTGGTCTGGCCGGGGGGCTCGTTCACATTGCTCTACGGGGAGGTAGGTTCGGGCGCGACGCATGAGATTCTGCCGGCCAATAGCGGCGTTCGTGCGATAGCGCACGCGCTTGACGGCATAACCAATTTGCTGATCTGCGGATTGGAGAGCGCAGGGACTGCGGTAGCTGTGATAAATCTCGACACCAATACCCTCTACGGGAGCATCCCGCCAGAGGTGGTCGGCAAGACTCCTGTTTCGGTGGCGGGCTGATGCCGGTTGACCTGTTAAACGCCTACGCCTGGGGCGTCGACAAGCACGCTGTCGTGCTCGGCGCGGGTGTCCAACCGCTGGTGGTTTCGGCGGTGGCGACGTCGACTGACCGTGTCCGAGTCACGTTCGACCGTCCGATGGATGAGTACTCCATCGGCACGTTCTGGCACTACGGGGTTACTAAGGTGGTCGGCGGCGCGCGGCTACACGTAGTTGGCGCACTGGCGGTATCCACGACAGAAGTAGACCTCATCACCGAGCTGCAGGAGACGGTCAACTACGAGGTGAAGGTCACTGGGGCGGTGTTCGATAGTGCTTTCGGCACCATCATCGACCCGGCCAACAACACAGCCCAGTTCTTGGGGGTCAATCCGGACTCGACCTACCTCGACGCCACAGCGTTCAATCTGCGCAACTGGTACGGCCTCCAGGCGGGCATGCAGGGAGACCCCCAGACGGCCTTCATCCAGGACACGCTACCTCCTGAGATCAACAACGAGGTGCCTTCGCCTTCAGCGGTTGGAGAGTTCGAGACGGTTGTCGTCACCTTCGACCTGGAGGACGTGCCTCCACCATCTGTTCCGGCAGGCATCGACCTGTCGACGGTGCAGATCTTTGTGGAGGGGGCGCTCGCCTACCAGGGCAGCACGGATACGTTCATCGCGCCGTACAACGGAGGCTCGTCTGCGCGGGTGGGCATCCCTACGGGGCACAGCTTCGCCATCCAGAAGACGTCGAACTGGAGCTCCTTCAAGCAGATCCAGATCCGCGTCGTAGCGTCGGATCTGGCGCCGCTGCCTAACGTCCTCGACACCACGTGGCAGTTCCGTGTCCGGGACTACCTGAACCCCACGATGGATACCAACGCGCCGACGGGCGTTGGCGTGCTGGAGCAGGTTCTCATCACGTTCTCGACCAAGGACGAGGCTACCGGTTCGGGCGTCGATCAGAACACCATCAACGTGACGGTCGACGCTGTCAATGCAATCGTCAACGGCGTCTTCCAGACCAACTTCGACGGGGCCGGCAGCCAGATAGTGCCGAACGCTTTCAACGGCTATGACGTGACTATCGACCGGGTGGACAACCATCCATCGTCGGCCACGGTCGTGGTTGTTGCCAACTGTGACGATGGTGAGGGTAACGCAGCGACGCCGCTCGGGTGGAACTTCACGGTCACGGACCACGCAGGCCCGCTGGTCACTCCTATCGACCCGACGGTCAGCCAGGTCGGCGTCGATATCGACAAGACGATCACCATCACGGTCGGTGACGACGACCAAATCATACCTAACAGCGTGCAAGTGGAGATCGACCGCGGGGAAGGCGCCGGCTGGGAGTTGGCGTTCGACGAAGACGGAGCGCCCCAATTCAAGCCTGGATGGGACGGCGCGGGTTCTTTTGTCTCTATAGTCCTGGGAGTCTATACAATTGCCATTGATCCCTTGGTGGACTTTGCTTTTGGAACTACGGTGATGGTACGGACCACAGCTGTGGACCCGCCGGGTAATCCGGAGAGGTTGCCGTAAATGCCTATCACCTACACCTTCGTCACGTCGCTCATCATCCCGACGACTGCAGATTTCGACTGCATGGACGTCGGCGAAGGGAGCATGCCGAACATCCTCCTCTTCCCGGAGGTGACGGCGAGTCGTGGTGCTCCCTGGTTTACGATCGACGGCAGCAACGACCTGGTCATCACCAGCGACGACGGAGTCCTGAGCAGGTTCGTCATGGACTTGCCCATCTCCCAGAAGTTCACGGTCGAGACGACATTCAAGCCGAGCGTGCTGCCGAATGACCTGACGCAGCTCAACAACTACCGCTTCTTCATAGGCGGCTACGACAAGCAGGACAACGCCGGCGGTGTCCTGGTCTCCCAGCTCGGCATCGCCTTGGTCGCGTCATTCGGCCTGAGTGCGTTCGTCATCCCCGGTAGCCAGAACCTCTTCACGGAGGGCGAGGAGTACCACACGCTGCGCATCGTGGTGGACGGCGTCACCAACACGATGAATGTCTACGTCACCAAGACCGACCAGCTGGGGATCACGGGACACGTCCTGCGCTACACCTCGGCCGCACCGCTCACGCCAGGCGGCGTGCTCGATTCCGTCCAAATCGAGGTCGTGGGGCAGGCAACAAAGCCCATCACCGGCAAGTTCAGCACGCTGCGTGTGAGCTGCACCCAGGCACTCATTCCCAACCAACGGCCTATTGCAGACCCCGGAGCCGACCAGACTGCGAACATCGGCTCGGCAGTGACCCACGACGGCCGAGAGAGCTTCGACCCCGAAGGTGAGCCGCTGACCTACGACTGGCGGCTGAAGGACGCGCCAGACTCGTCCCGCTTCAAGTCGGCGGGGACAGGCGGCGTCTCCATCGACGATGGAGACGCGGACGGCTTCACTCCTATCTTCGATGGGGGCACGGACGCATTCAGCATCACGAATATGCCGCTGTTGCAGCCTGGCGACCACCTGATTATCGACGCGGTGCTCTACGAGGTGGCAGCCACACGGTGGAGCTTCAATTCTACGACGGGCAAGTTCGACCGGGATTCTCCGGGGACTTGGAACGACGACGAGGTTGTTGTCGTCCCTGACACAATCCCCGACAGCTTGACCGGCCAGGCCTACAAGGTCCTGCACTCAGCCACCTATTTCAGCGACCGAGACGTTGCGCAGCCATCGGCCATTGCCGACATCGTGGGCGTCTACATTGTCGAGCTCGTGGTCAACGATGGTGTGCTCGACAGTCTGCCAGCCGAGGCGCTGCTCAACGTCAACCAGACGTCGACTGCGTTGGGGTGCATTCCGGATGTGGGATTCATCTGGGACCATCTGGCGGACTTCTGGAACCTGCTCGAGGACCGGGAGAAGGTGGAGACTGCCTGGAGCGGCTTTGCCCAGGCCGCGGCCGCGCAGCTCCTCACAGCCTGGCAGGTCGATTACAACAAGAGCCTGCTCGATACCCAGCGCGTTTTTCAGCGCCGCTGGCTCAGCTACTCGACCCTGCTCGAGGAAACAGCGCCTGACGACGCCACCATCCGCATCATCCGTGGGCCCATCTTCACGCTAGACCTGACGGCCGGCGCCAATGTCAACGGCAAGACGCTGCAGATATTGCTCGATGGCGGGGGAGTTGAGACGGTCACGTTCGTCGGCGGTGGATCTCTCACGGCAACCACGATCGCTGCACAGATCAATGCGGCACTAGGGTTTACCGGCGCGCAGACGTTGCTGGCTACGGTCGTGGTCAAGGGCGCGGCTACCTACGTCAAGCTGGAACACAGCATGCTGCTGCGCATCCGACCGCAGGGCACGGCCAACGCAGATCTGGGGTTCTCGGCTACGGAATACACCCAGAACGACCTAGCCGGCTTTGAGGGCGGCACGCAGGTGGCGGGCAAGTTCCTGACGTTCTTGGGGAAGAACGTCACGGCAACGATCGCTGACGACCCCGACTTGGATTTCACCGCTTTGGGTATCAACTCGAGCGACCTGCTGGTGCGGGGTACAACGGGGTACAAGATCTTGAAGGTCGCGCTGGATTCGACGAGTGGTGAGTCGCGCGCGCTCACGCTGACCGACCCTCTGTCGGACGATACCCTGGACGACTGGCTCATCCCCTCGGTGGTGGTCTCCGACGTCGATGACTACTCTCTTGCGCTTGTGCAGGCGGGAGACCTGGCGTGGTTCGAGATCAAGGACACAGTGAACCGCACGCCTCCGCAGTTCGTGTACTGCGAGATCGTGGGGCTCTCCGGCAGACGCATTGGGTTCAACCCGCAGCCGCTGTTGGAAGCCTATGCTGGAGTCCCCAGCAACTTCACGACGAAGTTCAAGGGGGTCAAGTACACGCAGGCCATCCCGGTCAATGCGCTCGTGCTGGAGATCCCCCGGCTGCAGGAGATCATCAAAGATCCCCCGGGATTCCTCAGCGAGAATATCGACTACACCATCGACGATACGTTGGGCAGCAATGCCATCCAGTTCACGGCAGGCACTTTCAGCCTCACTGACCCACCACCGGACACGTTCTGGGCGGAGGTCACGTACCTGGACAACCGAACAGCGATCGAGGACAACTTTGGGCGGCTGGTCAACTTCAAGGTCGACGACCTGGACACCCGGACGGACGACTTGGACTACCTCTCAGCTGTCCGGGGCCTGTGGTGGGCCTACTTCGGAGGCCCGGCGCTCGAGCGGGTGCAGACCGGCGTGCAGATCTTGCTCGGCCTCCCCTTTGCTGAGGCAGAAGGCGTGGTGGAGTCGCTCGAGGCGAACTTCAGCGCAACGGAAGGGCGCCTTAGCATCCGAGATACGGCGGACAAGAACATCCTCCGCACCTACTTCTATCCGCTCCTTGCTGGTCTGGCGATCAACGAGCTCACTGGAGAGCTGATTGCTGAGGGCGACACGGTCTCGCAGTTTGCCCCGCTGAGCGGCGGCGTTGAGGTGAAGGACTACGTCAGCTCGCCGCTTTGGATGCAGAAGTACGTGGCCCAGGGCAAGTTCTTTGAGATCGACAAGTTTTTCCGCTTCTTGGTCCGCGCGGATATCGACACCTTCAATCTGACTAACTTGATCTTCGCCATTGATTTCGTTAAGAAAATCAAGCCGCACTACACCTTCCCGTTGTTCGTCGTCCTCAAGAACGTCGACCCGGTGGAGGTCGATGTCGGGGATCTGTTGACGGCCAATGTGGTCGCCAGCTTCTTCGACACCTTCTGCCCAGACGAGGAGGGGTCGTATCGCTGGGATGATACTGACGAATCCGGTAATTGGAACCATATCTACGATGCGGTTCCGCCCCCGCCGCGGTTCCTCTACGACACGCACCGGCTGTGCCCAACGGAGAATCTGTGGGTCCACATCTCCTACACCCATCCGGGAGGTGCGGGGTGGTTCTACGACACCATTTGGGCTTATGATGACGGCGACACGACTGGGGACACGTTCTCGAATGATCTGCTACCGTTGAGTGGACCGGACTCGTCACCGCCAGCGCCCTATGGCCCGCTGGTCGGGACGATCTTCTACGATGCGGGCGCTGCGGGCGATCCACCGCCCGGCCCGCCGATTCCGGCGGGGGTCTATCACCGGGAGCGTACCCTTTGATAACCAGACGTTTAGTCCGTAGAATGCGGCGGAGGAGCTGAAAGCATGTTCGGGTTCCGCGAACTCATCCAAGCAAAGAGCAACGTGCACATTGTTGCGCGTGAGCGGGGCAAGAAGGTTCCGAACCTCTGCCGCGATAGCCACAACGTCTACGTCAACTTCGGCCGGCAGTACCTAGCGGAAGTAATTTCCCCTTCCGACGCTACGTTCACCGCCCACTACAACGACGCGCCTGTTCGCGTGGTCCGGTATATCGGGCTCGGCATCGGGGGCGACTCGCAGCTCATCAACATTGCGGGCACTTACCCCACGCTGAACGCGCATTATCCCGGCCTGCAGGTCCAGGACGACACGGTCCTGACGACGCAGTTCCTAGAGCGCCCTGTGAAGGTGACGGGCACTGCGGGCGTCGGCGCCTCCGCTGGTAACTGGTTGAGCGCGGTCACAGCGCCCCCGACCTTCAGCGGCTCGCCGATCTCGAAGGTGTCGTTCGACACCCTGTTCACCAACTCCGATGTCCAGCTCAGCGGCGCCTATCCGTCCGTCCCGCTTTCCGAAGTGGGCCTCTACCTCTCGAATGCGGTGGCCAGTCGGACGTCAGAAGAGGTGTACGATTACGGGGCATCCCCGTACATCAACATCTCGACGCGCCAGCAGCTGATCGCATACAACACATTCGACACGCTGTCGAAGACCGCCTCGATCGCACTGGAAATCCATTGGGAGATTCAGTTCTAGGAGATACAGATGCCCCTTCCGCACGTACACGGCAACGCATCCGGTGAGATTGCCCACAACGCTATCTACGACACGGGCATTACTCCGGGCTCGACCCTCGGAAAGTTCATTGGATTCGGGGAAGAGGGCACCACGGCGGTCGCTAACCGGGCGCACTGGGCATTGTCCGAGAACATCGACTTCGTCTACCAGATCATGGCGGCGGATCGCGCGCTACCTGCTGGCGCGTCGTGGTTAGTCCCTGGTGGCGGCGCGAATACGTTCCAGTTCACCGGCGATGTGTGGGTGGGTGATGCTGGCTATCCTACGATAGAGAACGAAGGGCTCCTCCTACTCTTCTCTGTTTTGGATGATCAGTACAACGAGCTGACGGACGGCGGGTCCAACGAAGTTCGCGTCGCTGTCGTGCGCGACACAACCAACGTCACCAACGCCTACAAGGCCGGGTTCGAGACCAACGCGGTCATCACATTCAAGACTGTCGATCCGACCACTGGCGCGGATGTGGTCAACCCCTACACCATCCCGGCTGCCACGAACGTCCGCATCCTCTACGCCGAGAAGGGGAACCTCGAGAGCCTACCGATAGACAGCTTCATCAAGTTCAAGGTCCACTCTGGCGCCGAAGTAGAGGCAGGCGTTTTGCTCCAGGACGGCACGCGGGTGATGACCGCGGACCTCAATCTGGACGACAACGATCTCATCAACATCAACAACCTGGTAGGCACCCCGGCCAACAACCTCACCTTGCAGTCGGCTCTGAATCTCATCCTGCAGAGTGTCTCCGGTGAGGTAATATTCGCCGATAGTCGACTTGGGGGCAGCGTCTTCCTCACAGAGGCCGGGACCACGTCGCTGGATGGCTTCTCGACCAGTCTTATAGGGGCTCTCAACAGCAAGACCAACGTCTCTAACGCGTTCCAGTCCAATCGGAGCGTCGATCAAACAGGGACGATTGTCTTCACGGGGGGCACAGGTGAAGTCGCTTGGCCGACTTTGACGGTACTGATCGACGGCGAGTACCGAACCATCGCCCCAGGCAATCTTACTGCCACCAATTTCGCTTCCGTTTTTGTGGCAGTAGTGACTGCTGCAGGCACAGTGCTAGAGCGAGCGCCGCAGTCCGTTCAGTCGACGGACACTCCGATCGCAGCCTACACCTGGAACGGTGCTGCGTTTACGCTCGCGCTGGACATTCGCCGCAAGCTCGATGGCCGCACAGGGCAGTTGGAGATCACCTGTGGTTCGGCTTTCGGCACGGATTTCACGTCCAACCAGTTTCAGGAGGCGCTCGAGTTCGCGTCGCGTATGTCGTTCCCTGGGTTGGGAATTGGCTCTGTCATCGTGCGCATCTCCGGGCTGGCCGTTGCTCCGACCACGCCTAACACGGAACTCGATATCCGCAGTCCGATCACAGTGCTTGGGTATGGGCCTGACCTGTCGGTCATCTCTTCGGACGAAAACAACGGACACACCACAGTTCTGTTCGACTGCAACAGCCACCGCGTCCGTTTCGAGAACCTGACGCTGAAGCATTCGGGCGACACGCAGGCGGGCACGCTGGGCTGTTTCCGCAATGCTGGCGATGGCAGTATCTTCCGTAATCTGAAGTTCACCAGTGATGGGGGTACCTTCGACGTAGGTTTCGGCAACGCCTTCTCTTGGACGGCGGCGGCGAAGAACATCCTTATCGAGAAGATCGAGTCGGGAGGCACTGGCCTGACGAGCTACTTCGTGGTCGGCTCGCAGCTTGATTTCGACACAGCTTTCCTGACCGACAGCGTCGTTCGTGACGTCTATGTCTCGGCCTGGGGCCCACTGGCAATCGGCGGCATCATCGCCAATGGCGACGGCAACAAGCTGTCCAATATTGAGTTCCCCACCGGGCTCGATGACTTCGGCATGGTCGTGGGCAACGAAACGCTCGTGGACAGCTGCAAGTTCCGGATGAGCGGCGCCACCAACTACACGGTCACCAGCAACGGTACGACGGACAACATCTCTGCTCCGGCGGGCAACATCCAGACGGCGACCGTTGCGCTCGGCGCATTCACCGCGCCGATGGTCGGCGGCTACGTGCTTGTTTTTGGCGCGATCAACGGGGCCAACGTTGGCATGTTCTTGGTCACTGCGCAGACGGGGACCACGATCTCCTACCTCAACCCGACCGGCGTGGTTGAGGCTGCGTCCACTGCCCAGTTCGACATTGAGCCTGCGGGCATTCTTTACTACCCGCTATCGTCGCCGGCGTACGACAATACCACCACGATCAGGGACTGCCTGTTCCTGCGCATCAACGGCGCGGCACTGCGTTACACCCCAATCAACGATACGGGGATCGTGGCCAGCGTGGTCATGCGGAATTGCCGGACCAACCAGGTACACAAACCTGTAGACCTTCAGTGGGTGCGGGCAGTGGACGCTTCATCGATGTGTCACGTCAACGGAAACCATTTCCGAGACACGGACGACTTTGTTTCCCACGTGGAGAACCTCTGGAGGTTTCACTTCACTGACAACGTTTGCACGACGACAACTGGTACAGGGGTTATCATCGGATTCAACGCTGGCGGGCTGATTCAGAACAACTTCTTCGCGGGCTGTGGCTCAGCCGGCGCTTTCCCCTCCATCCTCGAGGTCAGCATTGGCGCTGTTTCCGTACAGATCGTCAACAACATCTTTGGTGTTGCGGGAGCTCCCGCGGCTTCGAGCCAGGTTGTGCTTTGGCGCCTTGCTACTGTTACGGGCAACCAGTTCATCGCAACAGGTGGGGCGGCCGACATCACTGGCGTCAATTTGAAGTGGTTTGTCTTTGGAGCAGGGTCGTCTACCATCACGAGCAACATCTTTGCGGGGCAAACTGGCGCCGGAGTTTTGGTGAATGGTGGTGCGAATCAGTGTCGCATCGAGGGCAACCAGTTCCTCGACATCCCCGAACTCAAGATCGGCATCCATGTTCTCAACGCCACGAACACGTTGATCCAAGGCAACCACTTCGGCGGAGCGTTCTACGTTGGACAGGGGATCTTGGTTGCCAGCACAGGCGCTTCTGACGGAGAAAGCACGCAGATTATCGGAAACCATTTCCGGGACGTGCAGGGAGATGGTCCCGCGCTCTGGGCGATTATCGAGATCAATGGCGGTGGTGGTGGCGGCAAGAACGCCATGATCAACAACAACTACTTCCACAATTGTGGGCAGAACGAGGCGAGCCATATTCAGCACACGATCTATGCCCTCTCACTCAGCGCGCAGGTTTGCCACAACCACCTCCATAACCACGTGAACTCTTACGACGGCACGGGAACGTGCTTCGGGATCTACGTGCCGCAAGAAGGCATCTTGGTGTCGGGCAACGTCCTCTACCACAACATCGGCGCGGCGATCCCGGCCGGACAGACGTACGGAATCTTCACCCACATGGCCGGTGTGGCGTACCGGCGGCAGGTGATCACCAACAACGTCATCAACTGGTTCGGGACGAATGCGGGAGGCGCGGGCAAGACGCTTTACGCACTCTACATTGGCGATAATGATGATGTTGTGGTCGCTAGCAACTACTTCAGAGAATGGGATGCTACGGGCTCGACGCAGTTGGCAATCTTCGCTCCTGCTGGAACAGCCAACTATTTCATCGGCAATATCAGCCGGACCCGCTCCGTGAATGTTAACGTAGGGTCCAAGCCCACAGGTACTGCTATCAAAACGGATTTCAATACAGGTACCGGCTTCTAGGAGACCTCATGGACAAAATCACAGCAGTCATTCTGAGCTGGCAGGCCGTCATGCTCTCGTTCGCGGCTTTCGCTATCCTTGGTGTTGTGCGCGGCATGGGCACCAAGAAGAAGGACGGCAAGGTCGTAGGTGGCTGGGCACAGAGCAGGGTATTCAAGATGCTCTTGCCGATATACCCCTACGTCCTCTGCGGTGGGTTGGTGATGGTCCCGGGGATCCCTCTGCCGGAGAAGCTGACCGGCGCGCTAGGAGCTAAGCTCCTCTACGCCATCTGGTGCGGCTGGTTCTCAGACAAGGTCTACCAGGTCATCAAGTCGGTGCTCGAGAAGGGGTTCAACATGAAGTTCGGAGCGGACAAACCGGACGCCGTGGCGACTCCTCCAGCACCTCCTGTTGCTCCTTCGGCACCTGAGCCCGCGCCTGCGACCGACCCGGACCTCGAGACTCCCACGAAACCGGAGTAATCATGGCGAAGGCTTGGGCATGGCTAAAGACGAATTGGAAGTGGCTCATCCTGCCTCTCTGGATAGCTTCGGTTGTCCTGGTTTGGATCTTCCGCGGCGGCGATAAGGCACTCTTCCCCACGTCCGGCACAACGGACGCTGCAGCTGACCAAGCCGTGGCGGCAAAGGACAAGGCACTGGCCGAGTTCCGTGCGAAGCTGGACGAGCTCTACAAGAAGGCCGAGGCTCAGATGCAGGACGCATCTGAGGAGCAGGTCAAAGAGCTCGAGCAACTCAAGGACAAGCCACTAGATGAGGTCGCAGCATGGATCGACAACCTTTCGTAAAGACCGCCATGCTCCAGGGTTTCTACGCCGAGATGGAGAAGATAGCTGCGGCCCGGGCGTTGGAGAAGCTGGCGGCGACAGGCCTCAGCCTTGAGGAGCTCGTGAAGCTGGCCGAGGCGGACGCGGAGATCTACCTGCTGATGAAGCAGGCAGGGTTCTTCTCACGCGTGGGGAGAGCGACCCAGAAGGGCATCGATGCAGCGAAGCCCAAGCTCCGGAACGCCTACAACGCTGCCCAGGTTCGCACCGGAGACTTGATGCAGGGGAGCTTTGGGCATGGGACTGAGCACGCGATTCAGAAGCTGCACACCACGGCATCCCCCACCAAGGCTGCTCTCGTCTTTGCAACAGATCCTCACGTCCGGAAGGCGGTGGGCGAGGGTGCACGCAAGGCGGGCAAGAGGGTCAGTACGGGTGCCCAAAGCCTGCTAGAGCGCGCGCGCAATGCAGTGATGCCGTCACCTGGACTACGTCCGGCCTACGCCTAATGGCTGCCAAAGTCTTCTACCTCGTGCGACTTGAGGACCCGTCCGGCGTGGCGGGGACTGGGATAGTTGCGGAGGGCATCCAGTTCTCTCAGGGCGACGCCCAGGTGAAGTGGATGAGCAAGTACCCGTGCTTCCAGTGGTGGCCAAAGGGGTGGAAGCACACCGGGCTCATCCACGGACACGGGGGCAAGACGAAGGTTGTGTGGGCGGACGACGAACCACCGCCCGAGACAGTGGGGGTGGACATCGACGAGGACATCACACCGGCGGTGGAAGACGAAGGGGCCCCGTAGATGATCGGCAAGAGAGCAGAGCCGCCGCCCCCAAAAGGCATCTCCATGAAGGCCTGGGACCGTCATCTTCAGCGTGGTCCCAAGAAGCAGGCGAACTTCAGTGATGTGTTGCAGGGAGACGGCGGTGACCACATGGGGCGCCTCAAGAAGCGGTCGGCCATCGACGTGGATGACCTCGAGTCGGGCGACCCTGGTCAGCTGATGCCCCGGCTCCGGCAGATCCACAAGCTCAGTGACGCTGGCATCGATACTCAGGACCTGGACGCCCTGCACGCCAGCCCGGGCGAAGACCTTCAAGAGGGCGAGAAGGCTTCCAGCTTCGAGTACGCTGCGACAGGACCTAACTCTGGCGGGTCCTTGCGAGAGCCCCCACTGTTTCGCCTGCCCCCGCCCGCCAAGATCAAAAAGTATGCAGCGGGGCTGGTTCCTGGCGCGCAGGAGAGCTACTACCTCGGGCAGCAGGACAGTGGCGCGTCCGTGGATCCCGAGCTCCTGGCCATGTCAGGCGTCGGTCAGGGCGCGCACATGGTGAGGACGTCCAAGAGGCTGGCCGATAGGGTCAATCAGCGCGTGGCGAGAAACGCGATGGCTGCCACGCCCATGCAGCAGCCACAGCAGATGATGCCCGTTACGACTCGGGCCAGCCTCGTCAAGAACCTGCTCGGCATGTTGCTAGGCGGCAAAGAAAAGACTGGAGCCATTGAGCCGCACCAGGCACGCAAAGGCACGCCCATTACGGAGAACTGGCGTGAGTTCAAGACGGCACTGAAGCCTGGTGATATCGTCTTCACGAAGAGCCTGAAGATCCGGACGCAGACAACTGGGCAGGCAGCTGCTGATGCGCTGGTACCGACCGTTGCGCTGTACGACATGGCGACCAAAGCAAAGCATCCTGGCTGGGTGCATGGCGCTATGTACTTGGGCAAAGGACGGATCGGGCACCTGGCTAACGAGGAGCTCAAACGGGGCAAGCCCGTCGTGAGGACGCCGACGATCAGCAAGGGAAGTCTCGAGCTGTTCCACAAGAACGACCAGTTCGATGTGTTGGCGGTGCGTCCTCGTAGAGATATGACGGCGGCTGTTCAGGAAATGGATAGGATCACCGCTAAGCCAACGGTCGTTCCCATGCCCAAGTACGTGAAGAACTTCCTGGCTACTGGGTTCCGGGCCACAGGTGGGAAGAGTCCTACTGACGCCGTGTGCATTGGCGTAATTGGCGCGGCGATGAAGGACACCCTGCCCACCAAACGATCGCCGTATCGACTGCGCCCCAAGGATATCTTGGAAGATCGACGGATCGGCCACCTTATCGGCTACCAGCCGAAGTCGAAGGTGGCCTCGGTCGAGGACCTGGAGTGGTTGGAGAAGTTCGCTGCGGCTGAGAAGCCGCAGGGGATCAAGTTCGTGTACCTCAACACGGGCGGCGGGCATCGAGCGCAGGCCAACGCTCTGGTCGAAGCTGCACAGAAGAAGGGGATCTCTGCCGAGGCAGTCGACTGGGGAGATAATTTCGGGAAGGGCCCGCATGCGAAGAATTACGAGAAGGCCTACACCGATATGCTCCACGGGAAGCGCAGCCAGTTTAGTCTAGCTGTGCCGGCTGCCAAGTTCAGCTACCTGGGGACGGATAAGGACAAGCTGCGGAAGTGGGTGGGGAAGAACAAAGATCAAGCCATCGTCGTGGCGATGGAGCACCTCCGCAAGGAGTTCGACGACATCGATCATCCAGTGCACATCCTGCACTCAGACCCAGTGAAGTGGCCCTTTGCTCACGAGGGAAGCAATACCCCCAACAGGATCGACATAGGAACCCCGAACGTCTTGCGGGCGTTGGACAAGAAGAGGGGCATCCCCATTCCCAACGTCCCCGTGTCGCAAAACGTTTTGCGACCGAAGCGACGGGGAAGGCTGCTAGAACGGGGGAAATTCAACGTCACGGTCAGCGCAGGCTCCCTGGGCCCGGAAGTCGTGCCGATCGCAGAGCAGGTACTGAAGTCTGGCTTGCCAGCGAACGCAGCTGTTCACGTGATCACGGGCAAGAACAGGGCCGCGCTACGGCAGCTGGGCGCGCTGGCCAAGAAAGACCCGCGCCTGGTGCCACATGGTTACGCACCGCTCGCCAACATGATGCGAGAGGCCGACCTGAACGTCATCAGGACCCACGGCACCACGCTGGCAGAGACCGTCGCCGCCGGAAAGCCAGCGGTCTACTACGGACCTAACGTCGGCTTCCTTCGGTCCGGCCAGGGAGACCTGACCAAACGGACTGCTCGCTGGGCAGGGCAGAGGCTGGGGCAGCCCGCCGCCATTGGGATGGAGAACGTGACGGGGGCTGTGGACAAGGCTGTGGGCAACATGCCTCGGCTCAAGCAGCGAGCTCGCCTAGAGAAGAAGCGGATGGGAGATCCGGCCGCGGCTGCAGTGGACAGCATCATGAAGCCGCGGCCGGGCTACGTGCTGGAGAAGCGCGCGGCGGTCGACGAGACTCCTGACCCGTCGAAGCACAAGCTCCAGGGACACACCGAGGTTCAGGGCCTGCCCATCGCCATCGAGAACCGCAAGGGCTCGGTCCGCAAGGGTAAGGACGCCGACGGCAACGAGTGGCGCACCAAGATGAAGCACCCCTACGGCTACCTGAAGGGCACCAAGGGGGCCGACGGCGAGGAGGTCGACTGCTACGTCGGCCCGAAGAAGGACGCCAAGGACGCCTTCGTGGTCCACCAGAAGGACAAGGACACCGGCGCGTACGACGAAGACAAGGTGATGCTTGGTTTCCCCAGCAAGCGGGCAGCCAAGGAAGCCTTTTTGGCCCACTACGACAGCCCCAAGTTTCTGGGGCCGGTGGCCAAGGTCTCGGTGGACCGGCTGCGCGAGCTCGTCGAGAGCAAGGGGAAGCTCACCAAGATCTCCCAGGCCAGTTGGGCATCTCTGCTCGCTGAGATCCAGGACATGGAGAAGGGCGCCGCGGGGGCGCTTGGTCAGCAGCAGCTGTTGCAGCGCTTCGGCCGGCTGACCAACGCTTTGGAAGCGCAGGGGACGCCCATCGACACCCATAAGCGCATCCTGATACCCAAGCGGGTGCTGAGCGAAGGGGACCTCGGTCGGCTCGGGTTCCAGGGGTCGCTGTCTGGCGTGCCCGAGGCCGGGCAGACGCGGTTCAGCAGCTTCCGCAATCCCAAAAATCCCCACCACCTGCATGAGCACGGCGATGCCTGGACCATGCACAAGGACGAGCACGCACCTCCCACCATTAGATCGGGAAGCGATCTGCTCGCACGGGCCGGACAGGTGGCCGACATGGCCAAGGCCGTGCCGCACATCGTGATGGAGGGCGCGCCGGCGACTTACCAGTACGCTCGAGGCCGGCTCAAGGGCGCCCGGGGGATGCGGGAGCGCATCGAGGGGTCAGCGCAGGCAGGGCAGCTCAAGAAACGCCTCCAGCGGTGGGCTCCGTCCGATGGCGTGGACAAGGCAGCGGAGGCATCTCAGCCCGTCTCTGCGGACGTCAAGAAGAGGGAGCGGGCAAGGCTCATACGCAAGGCTGGACCGGCTGCTGGGGCGCTGCTAGGCGCTGGAGTCGGCTCTCTGCTCGGCGCTCGTAAGGGCAAGCTGTTGCGTGGCGCCGTAGCAGGCCTGGGCACAGGGGCCACGCTGGGCTGGGTACCTGACATCGTGGCGAGCGGCCGGGAGGCGGTCAAGCGATACAAGAGGAAGGTCGGATGAGAGCGCTGGTCATAGTTCTTGTAGTTTCCCTTACATTTGCTCCGGTGGCCTGGGCGGCCGCGCCCTGCACCAAGCAGATCTACACCGACGTCAAGGCGGAGCCACGATACGACTGCCCCGGCCCGGGAGAGGACGCCCTGGTGCCGCGGCTCGAGCTCAAAACCTCGGTAGCACTCGAGCTCGGCAAGAAGGCCCCTTGGGCAGGCATCCTGATGGACAAGAACCGGGTGCTGACGCTGGGGCTCCGTATCAAGGCACTCCGCAGGATCCGATACCTGGAGATGAAGAGCGCGCTCGAGCAGCGGGAGGCCGAGCGGAAGTTCGAGGCAGCCCAGTTCCAGGCCACGCTTGGCCTGCGTACCTCCCAGCGGGACACCTACAAGGAGCAGGTCAAGGTGCTCCAAGAAGAGGTGATCCGTTCCCGCAAGTGGTACCGCTCCCCCTCCCTGTGGTTCGCCATCGGCGTCGTGGTCACGGCCGCCGGCGCGACTGCGCTAGCCATCGGGCTTCGTAAGTAGGCAAAAGAAAACCCAGGTGGGTTTTCTCGTGGGATTTAGACGGCCGCGAGCGCGACCTTGAGGAGTGAGTCGGGGTCGACATCGCCGTCGAGCTGGGCCTGGTAGGCGGCCTCGAGTGCCTTGCCGAAGGTGGGCCCAGGCTTGAGTCCGGCCTTGATTAGATCTCTCCCCTGGAGAAGGGGTTTGATCTTCTCGCCTTCGGCCCCGATGGCAATGAACTGCTCCCAAGCCACCCGGCTTCCGATGTGCTCAGGCTCCGGGTTCAGGACGTCTCGGGAGTCCTTGGTGCAGCCGTCGCATCGGCTGTGCCACCCGAGGACATCCAGCCGCACCTTGTTCTGTAGGCGCCGCCAGGCTTTGTCACCAGCGTCTCCTGAGCACAGGTAGTACGGCTGCATGTGATTGACGGCCAGCGCTACGATGCGCTGGCGCAGCTCTTTGGAGCCGTTCATCACCCGGTCCAGCAGCCGGATAACCATCTCTTCGCCAGCCACGTCGTGGCCTCGAGCTGACCCGTCCGGCTGCATGACGCCGGGCTTGCCGACATCGTGAAGCAGGGCGCTCCACATGAAGGGCTCCATCCAGTCCTCCGGAATCGGAGGTTCGGTAGGTCGGGCATCCCTCACGCGGGCCGCGTTGTCCACGACGTTGAGGACGTGGTCCCAAGTGTTGCCCTCGGGATGCCACTCGGGATTTTCCAAGCAGCTGATCATTGCCGCCAATTCGGGGAAGTTGGCGACGTACCCGGACTCCACGAGGAAGCGCAGGCCAACGGACGGGCGCGGCGCCTTCATGAGGAGCTTACGGAACTCCTCATAGACCCTCTCCACCGCGATGGCAGAGAAGGTGCCGACCATGCTGCGGCACAGCTCAATGGTGCCAGGGTCGACGAAGGTGCCTTTGCGCGCCAGCAGCTGCATGACGCGCAGGACTCTGACTGGGTCCTCTGGGAAGGTGGCTGGGTCAGTGGCGCGGATGGCCCCGTTGCGCAGGTCTTCCAGGCCGCCGAAGTGGTCAACGATCTCCCCAGACTCATGGTCGTAGTAGAGAGCGTTGATCGTTAGGTCTCTGCGCCGCGCAGCTTCAAGGGGAGACATGGTGTGGTCGAGCTCTACGTCGAAGTCTCGGTGCCCGATGCCGATGCTGCTCTCACGGCGGGGCACGTTGACGTCGACCTCGAGGCTGTCGGTCGTGTTCTCCGACAGCTTCAAGATACCGAACTGCTTGCCTACCGTCTTCGGCCGGTAGTCAACAAGCACGGCTTCTAGCTGCTCATAGCTGAGGCCGTAGACCTCGACATCCCAGTCTTTGGGCTGGGAACCGAGGATGAGATCGACGACAGCGCCGCCGACCAAGAATGCCCGCCCGCCGGCGGACTCTATTGTTTGCATGACGCACCCAACCGTCGTTGGGATCAACTTTTTGGGGAACATAAAATCTCCTTCGTAAAGACCTTATGCCCGATGTGATCAACAGTTTGCAGGCAAAAGAAGAGGGCGCCGGCTAGGGCGCCCTCTATCAGGTGAGGCTGTTGGCCGCGAGAAAGGCGCGAGCCTCCTCGGGTGTTTGGAAGGAGTCAGGATCGACGTCGATGACCAGCTGACCGATTAGCTTCTTCAGTTGCCGTAGGTCCAGCTCCTGTAGCGCCACTCGATGCAGTACCACCACGTCGTGCGGCTCGGGGGCTTGGGGGTCACGACCGTCTACTCGGTCTCCCCCTCGGCGTTTCCCTCGGGCTCGGCATCGTACTCAGCTTCGAGCTCCTCGATGCGCGGGTCCAGGTCGTCCGGCTCGTACATCGCCTTGTAGAGGTCGGTGGCCAGGCCGGTGAGGATGAACAGCTTCTTGTCGATGTCGCACAGCTGGTCGACGATGCCGCCGAGCTCCTCTTTGGTGGTCTCTTGTCCCTCGTCGATCGCCTTGCCCACCGCATCGATGCGCTCGAGGACTGCGCTGAGGTCGCCAGCGACCTCCTCGGTGGGTGGAGCAGCCTTCGCCTTGCTGCTACGGGCTTTCCCGCGCGTGGCGGGCTTGCCATTGCTGGGTTCCGGCTTGGCGGCGGCCTTCGTGCTCGAGCCCTTGCTGGTGCTCTTGCCGCCACCCCCCTGGGCCTCCTCGATGTACGCCTTGATCTCCTCGGACTTGGTGTTGGAGCACTCCTTGTTGTCCATTCCGTGGACCTGCACTGCAAGTCGACGAAGCTCGACCCTCGACATGGAGTCGAGGTCTTTTCGCGTGTATGTCTCAGACATGTTTCTTCCTTCTCCTAGATTTCGGCCGTACGCTTTGTTGCAGATATAGAACCTCGTACCGAAGCGCCCACGGCCCGAGGTTCTGAATGATGTCACACCGCGCTTCCCACGCAGCGAACGATACGGTCTGCCATATCCGGCAGCAATACTTGTCGAGGATCTTTTTCTCGGTCACCTCGTTGCACTCGCGGAGGCGGTTGCACGATGCACATTCCTTCGGAACGCTCACCACTTCCTCCTCTTAATGCCCCTCTTGATCTCGTCCCGATAGGCCCGCACATCGTCTGCCCAATTCTGCACGCAGTGCACCACGCGCCCCGCCGGGCAGAGCCAGCAGGCGTAGCTGTCAGCCGAGCAGGAGAGCTGGTCGAACACGTCGGGCCATTCCTCCTGCAACATCAGCATCGACTCCCGATCTTCATCGATCGGGTCCGGGTTGAAGTCCTCTTCATCAGCTGTCCCCTCGAGCAGGCCTACGAGTCCGGCGCGACCGACTCCGCGATGTGCGCGCAAGAAGCCGGCTCGTCGGGCTAGTTCCACCAGCTCGGTCAGGTTGAGCTCCTTGTAGTCGTCGTTCATATTCCTCCTTCGTCAGGCCCACCTCCTCCTCCGGGATTTCCCGAAGCGTGACGTAGATCCCTGGTTCATCAGGGTTGCAGTGCTTCTCGATGATGATGCGGAAGTTGTGCCGATCATCTAGACCAACGGCGTCAGCCGCAGTGTCTTCGAGCAGCTTGACGCGGTTGGTCGCGTCGATTTTGGCGTAGCGATCTTTGGCGCTGTTGGGATAGCCCTTGTTGACCACCTTCTCGAAAAAGATAGCGAGACGCAGCTCGTAGGGCACGTGCTCTTTGACCTTGAGCACAGCCAACCGGCCGCCCTTCTGGATCGCTTGCATCGCCCGGACCTTGAAGCGCCGGGCGTTGGTGGTCAGCCGCTTGCCCATGGGCTTCCCATTGACCCACACCGGCTCGTAAATCTTGTTCGAGCTGGGTGGGAAGATGGGAACCCATACGTGTAGCAGCGGCTTGGTCATTGATTTCCCTTGCGGAACCTACCCAGTACGTCTGGGCGCCCATGCTGTCGTCCCTTGCGCTCGACGCCCGCGGAACGACCCTCAACGCCTTGCCTGCCTTCGAGAGCAGTCATTGAGCGAGATACGGTTTCGATGTCCCGCTTTAGCCCATCGACAATGCCCTCGAGCAGCCGTGCTTTGGTGTCGCTATATTCGTAGTGGGCATCCTGCTGCATGTAGCGGCTGTCCACCCTGGTGTCGTCGTCCTTGTCGGCCACAGTCCCCTCCTTGTTCTTTCGGATGCGGGACCAGCCGTAGGCCTTCTTCTTGTCCGCCGCGTTACGTTTGCAGATCGCCAGCTTGTACTGGCCAATCGCGTAGTCGTACCACCCGGTGAACTGCCCGATCAACTTCTGAAGGTATTTCCACGAGCACTCGCTGAGGTCCACCGGCATCTGGGGACGATCAGCGAAGCCTCCCTTCGTATCTGTCGGACGCTCTCCCATGAGCAGGCCCATATCCAGGACTTCTTGTTCGGCCTCGTCGACAGCACTGTCGTAGTAGGCGAGGCCATCCTCAAACTTGACGTCCCAGCGTGTCATCACGCACCTCCTTTGCGGAACAGACGCGCCGCAGCCTTCGAGGCCCTCTTGCGCTTGGTTGGTGGGTCGCAGACCTTCTTGTATTTGCAGCGCTGACACTGGAATGAGGGCTCCTGGTCAGGCAGCGTCCCTGCGATAGCGTGATCACGCACATAGTTCAGCTTGGTCTCGATGGCCTCCCAGATGCGGTGGTCGAAGACGTGGACGAACTCGGCCAGCGAGCTATCGTTCTTGTTGTAGTAGAGAAAGACGATCACCGGCACGTCCATGCACTTTTGGTAGATCGTTCCCTGCACCTTGTGCTCCGGGTGTGGCCCGGAGGTCTTGGCGTAGCCTGCATCGTTGATGGATTTGATCTCGAGCAGGAAACGGACTTCGTCCTTGCTCAGAATGACCCGACAGTCCCCGTCCGTGTGGCCGGAGATGTCCATCATGTCAGCTACCTCGTTCGTGTCGGGAGCGCAGTCCACCTCGGGGGTGTACTCGAACTCTCCATCACTGCGCCTGGCGATCT
>Ga0307376_10000569_pt1 | contig 45127 bp, 73 predicted proteins | sample TR2MG_FD_202536 | JGI IMG/M metagenome (GOLD analysis project Ga0307376, IMG submission 202536) | Soil microbial communities from Risofladan, Vaasa, Finland - TR-2 | ecosystem: Environmental > Terrestrial > Soil > Coastal area > Acid sulfate soil | place: Finland: Risofladan, Vaasa | collected...
TGGGTTGGGCATGAAGAAGGTGCCGGAGACGATAGGGAAGTAAACAACCAACCCCCACCTTTCGGTGAGGGCCGGTGGCTCAGTTTAATGCCCTGAGCGGCCGTCTGCTTATTTTTATTATATACATTATCGGACGAAATTAATATAGCTTTATAGTTTTTTATTTGGCGGGTGTCTGCTAATCCGACCCGCCCAAAAATTAAACCCTCCACCCTCCCATGGGTACCAAGTTTAATGGTGGGCCGGGTGGGACTCGAACCCACGTCCGGACGTTTAGCAGACGACCGCTTTATCCAACTAAGCTACCGACCCACAATTTGTTACTTTGACACAAAATATAGAAATCCTTCTTTATTGAGGAAATAATTTTGCCCCTGCTACGGCGGGGGCTTTTATTTTTGCCCCTGGCCGGAGAAAACCTGTTCGGTGGTGTGGTTGGGTAGGGAAATTTTGAAGTGCATTTAATAGGAAGAAAAGGGTCTTAAAATGTTCCACTACGATAGGGAGTAGAGGTCACGACTATCTGTCCGAGTGGAACAAATTAACCCCTATTTTATGGGCATTTCAGCTTCCAGCACCCACCCCTTAAATCCCAGGTTCTTAAACTCTACCTTCGCGGTCAGTCCGTCACTGTGGATAATGTGGATAAATTGTCTCAAGATCTCCCTTCTGTCCTTGGTGCCTATATCATTCCATAAATCTTCAAGGCTCTGCAGCACCTTCACCACGTTTTCGTCAAAGAAACCTCCTTCCTGCTGAAGCAATAATTCCCTTTCCAACTCTTCCTTTTCTTTAAGGGTTTTGGCTCTCCTTATCTTAAAATCTTCCTTGGTAATATCTCCTTCTTCGCGCATTTCAATCTGCCTGAGAAGTTTTGCCTCAACTGTTTTTAGCTTTTTTTCTATCTGCACCTTATGATCAACGGCAGGGGCCTTGTCCTGTCTGTCCCAGCCGAACAGGTCTATTTTGTTTATGTTTTCTATCAGTGCCTTATATACAACAGCCTCTATCTTATAGGCCATCTTGTGCCAACCATGGCAATGGTTCTTGCCGTAGTTATACCGGTCTTTGCACAGATAGATTGGTTTTTTCAGGTGGGTTTTAAAATTTGCTATTGCTGGCCCACCACACAGGCTGCACCTTATTAAGCTACTCAGGAGGTATATGCGTCCGCTGGGGGCATTTGTGTGTGTTCTGTTGTGTCTCATTATCTCCTGTACCTTATCGTAGGCCTCAAGGCTTATTATGGCTTCGTGCTGACCTTCAAACACTTCACAGTTTCTGTTTTTACCATGCTTCCCTGGCTTTAAAAAACCCCACCGGTGCCTGCCCGTATATAGTGGATTGATAAGCATGGCATGGACCCTATCACTAGACCATTCTATCCCTGTTTTTGATTTGTGGCCGGCGCTTTGTAGTGCCTCAACAACATTTTTAACGGTTCTCAGTTCAACATATTTTTGATAGGCAAATTTCACAATCTCTGCTTCTTTTTCTACGACAAGAAGTTGCTTTGTTTCTTTGTTATACTGATAGCCGAATGGATCAATGCCTGAGCCTGTCCACCGGCCTTTCTTTTTCAGTTCCCGGTTTTTATCATAGATTCGCTCCCCGGTAAGCTGCCTTTCAAACTGATTCACGGCCCCCAGGATGTTAACTATTAGTTCACCGCTGGCCCCGTCAGAATTTGGGTCTGCAGCTGCGATTACCTTGACATTATACTTTCGCAACTTTGAAAAGACGGCCACCTGTTCAGCCAGGTTCCGGAATGCCCGGTCATACTTATAAATAACGATGCCTTCAAACAGGTGCTTTTCTGCGTCCATAATCATTTCTATAAGGGCTCCGCGTTTTTCTATCGACCCAGCAGAAATAGCCTCATCTTCGTATGATTTTACGATTATGTGGCTGTTTCGCTCGCAATATTCTTTAATTATGGATTTCTGTGTTTCCGGGGAGTCTACCTGTAGGGCCGTGGACATGCGAATGTATTGTGCTAGTTGCATGGTGTCACCTCTAAATTATCTACTTAATGTGGTGGATTGCAGACACTACAAGGCCCATAACCTTCAGCTTTTGCTTCAGAAAGACTGGTGGGAATTCGGCTCTTTGACAGGTACCGGCAACCATCCCTGTGATACTTTTCCCCTGTCCTTGTTACGTAAACAGTAACGTCTTTCTTCTGTGTAGGGGGAGGGGTAGGCTGACTGACTGCTTTGGGAGCAACTGGCTGTGGCGCAGGCGTGCTGACTACTGGCTGGGAAGCAGGTTGCTGTTGCTTAGTAACGGAAGTATCTTTCGCAGGTTCGGGCTGTGATTGCTGAGTCTGCGCTGCCGGTTGTGAGCTTGATTTGTTTTCAGTAGGTTGTGAGGCGCCGCAGCCATAGAGCGTAAACATGACCAAGAGAATAATACCTAATAATTTTCGCATTGGTTTTACCTCCTAAAATCTATTTCAACGCTTGCACAGCATGATGTCACCTCAAAAATAAGCCCGGCTTGGAACCGGGTAACTTGTATCATTAATAACTGCTGTAGCCACTATAGTATGGACTGCTGTAGGAGCCATAACCGCTATAGCTTGGCGTGTAGTAATATGACGGCATTTGTGTACCTATGGAACCGGTGTACGGGTTTATGTTTCCATAGGAACTGTAATTATTGTAGAAGTTGCCGTCAGGATTACTGCGATAATGCGGGGCCACATATGTTCCATTGCTTCTATAGTAACCGTTAACATAAACAGATGCACTGGCTATGGATGCAAAGGCAAATACAGCAACTAACACAAGGGCCATAACAATTATTAGTTTACGCATTGATTTCACCTCCTTTCTAATATCAACAACAAACTATCTGCCGCTTATGTCTGTTATTTGATATCCAGTTGTGTTTCTATCAATGATAATGCCTGATACAAACTTACCCACATCACCCGGTGGAAGGTTTTTAATTTTGGCATACATTTTACTCGTAACATTATTATTGCTATCTAATAAATTAATTCCTACATTAACAAAACTATAGGTATAGTTAGAATTGTTTCTAACATACCCAACAAGAAACCATGCTGCCCCAGTGCTGATTATTTGTGGTTCTCCAACTAATTCTAAATCTGTGATTGATGGAATAGCTTGGGAAGTTGATGGATCGGAATTTCCAGAATATTTTTCGACAAGAGCAATAATGTCATTAGCGAAGTTGGGGTTTTCATCCATCATGCGTCCTAATAATATATATGACTCCATTGATTTATTCCAATCTATGGATACTATTTCGTTGTCGCTATCATAATTAACATTTGTTCCCAACGCCTCGGCCACAACCCGGATCGGAACCATCGTTCTACCATCAATTACTTGTGGTGATACGTCTGAATAAATCTCATTGCCATTAACAAAAACTCTTATTGCATTTGAAGCCATCGTTGGTGTAGCGCATGTAGAAACCAATAATACCGTCAACAGTACGATGATAATTTTCTTCATAATAGTGCCTCCTCCTTATTTATTCTATTCTATATATAAAGGGACCCCGAATAATCTCCGGGGTCCCTTGCTGTCTCTCACCTTTACGTCCAGGAGACCGATCAGACGGGAGGGTTTTATTATCGTCGGCACGAGCTCCAGACCGACTCTATTTATTTTTGGTTGTTCAGACAATTATTCTGACCGCAAGAGTTGCTTGTTCCCAAGCAACAATGATTTTCCGCTTTGATTAAACTACACAACTTGTCCGCAGGTTGTTCGGAGCAAATTTTGCAACTACCTAGTGTACGTCCGCCAATAGATACCTCTTCCACTTCACTGTCCAAATAGGCGTACCGCTTCATTTTGCTTTACCTCCCCAAACACATGTTCCCCTCACTCATTGTGTTTTTAATTTTATAAAATTAACCATTATTATGCAAGGGGAATAAGTCTCAGGGAGGCCCATTAAGATACCTGTCTGCTAGTAATCACCGGCCTTTCTGACTTGTCCATATTTGTTTACGACAATATCTATTCATTTTTGCGCTATTCATTATTGAGTATAGAATCGTAAGCCAGCGCCTGATCGATAATGCGCTCTATCTTCTCGGGTGTAAGGCCTTTGTCTTTCCATTCCGGTTTCATTTTTATTCGCAATTCACCACCAGGAATTCTTTCGTCTTTAACTAGGTAAATAGGCTCAGTTTCGGATATTTTTTCGACTATTGTGTCAGTGCAGCCCAACAAAAAATCCGTACTGACGTTAAGTGCCCTGGCAATATTTTTTAAGGTTTCCGGATCTGGTTGTCGAGATTCTATCTCATAAAGGCTTAATGCTGACCTTCCTATATTTATTAGATCAGCCAATTGTTCTTGCGTAAGACCTTTTTCTTTGCGCAAGTTTTTTATTTTTTCACCATATCCGATCAAATCAAATCCCCCTTCCATCATGCATTATATTGTGTTTGCTTCACCTTGAAAATATACTGCTTCAAATTGTCAAAAACATATTGACAGTGCTTCAAAGTGAAGATATAATTACTTCATAACGAAGCAAACGAGGTGATTACATGAAAAAAATGCCTTTGGGCGATTGGCGGGTGAAAAGAAAAAAGGATTCCAGAGAGGTTGCCGAGGCTGTCGGGTTGTCAATGTCTGGCTATTTAAACATCGAGGGTGGCCGCAGAAGCCCGTCTAGGAAAACAGCACAAAAGATTGCAGATTGCTTAATGGTGCGCTATGACCAGATTATTTGGCCTATAGATGCTTCAAATTGTAACATTTCTACCGGCACCTGCGGTCAATAGGAGGTAGCCCATGAACGATTTAATCCTGGTTGAAAGCAAAACCGCGCGCCAGCAGATGATTGGCAGGTGCAGCATCCTGGAGAAAATAAAGGTTCTGCCTTACCTGACCAAGGATATGAGATCGACGATTCAGCAGACTTCTTCCTATTACGAAGTTCCAGAGGCAACGACAAGGCAAATTCTGTCAAGAAACAAGGAAGAGTTTTCCGGGGATGGGATTGTAGTTGTAAAAAGAAGGGATTTTTCAGGGCTAAGTCTGTTACACGATGTAACTGACTTCGGCAGAACTCCATCCCTAACCCTCCTTCCCAAACGTGCGATCCTCCGTCTCGGGATGTTGCTCACCGAATCTCCAGTAGCCAGGTCAGTTAGGAACTACCTGCTTAACCTGGAAGAGATAGCGGAGCCAGACCAAAAAGAATGGTCCCTGCAGAGGGAACTCGGCAAACTCCGCCGGCGGACTATGACAGATGCTATCCGTGACTACATTGAAGAAAGCCCAAATAAGCGCTGGAAATACCGTCACTTTACGGATTTGGTATACCGCAAGGCGTTCGGAAAGTCTGCCAAGGAACTTCGTCTCCAGTGGTGCGTTAAGGATAACGACCAACTTCGCGACAACTTGACGGCACAAGAACTTGAAGTCCTGGAGAAAGCGGAAGTATTCGTGGCCGGGTTGATTATGGCCGGATACCAATATGCGGAGATCAAGGCAAAAATCTATGAACTGGTTCTATTTCAACCCACCGGTACTGAATCATAGAAGGGAGGTGAAAAGAATGGATCGCAAAGACTGCCAAGTGGTTTCCCTGTCGGACATAATTGAGAAACAAATATTCATCTTGGAAAAATGGAACGTGAATCATCGGGACGACCTTAGTAATCCTGCAGTACACGAACAGTTTAAAGAAAACATCCAGTTAATAGCCATACTGTGCAATACCATGTTCCAAATGCACGACAGGGGCGGCTTTAAGTAAAAAGATGGCCGGGCCTAAACCCGGCCCCGTCAAGCTACCAACTCATTGTATTTTTAATTCTTTTCGGCTCGGGTTCATCTTTCAACCTTGTATTACATTCGGAACAAAATTTTGCAGTTTTTTCGCTGATAAGCGTTCCACATTTTGGACATTTAGGAACAATTGGAGAACCGCATTTAATGCAACCTTTCTGAGTTAAGTCTTCTGTCACATAATCGCAATTACCTGATTTACACAGCGCAAATGGCATAATTTCACCTCCCTTCGTCACTTGATAGCCTCGACAACTACCATTTCGACGCAAGGGAGGAAAATCCTGTAACCAACCAACCAACGAGGAGGTGACAACCGTGTCCCAAAACATCCTATCCGACAAAAACCCCTACACCTGGTGGCCGACAGCACTGAAGGGAGTTAAGCCCGAGGATTTAACCCCGGAGGCACGCAGCATGATTGCAACGGTGAGTGAAGTCATTGACAGGTATATGGAGAGGAAGCGCAGGGAAAAGCAGGCCCAGCTAACTTAAAACTCCGGGCCATGTAGCCCGGGAAGGAGGATGGAGATGCCAAAGTTTAAGGCGGGTGACAGAGTTGCAGTTATCAGTGTTACGGGTCGGGGTAAATATGAAATTGGCGACACTGGAACTGTACTCGAGGAAAACGATATTCCTCGCATTAGATTTGACCGCAACATAGGAGGGCATAATTGCGGCGGGTTATGTGAGTCAGGGCATGGATGGGCGGTTTATGAAGACAGGTTAACACTTGTCGAGGCAACAAGGAGCGGAGCCATAAACCTCAGTGGTGCAGCATGAACCTCCCTCCCGGCCCCTGGACAGCGGAAAAGAAAGGAGGATAAACCAGAAATGGCGTGGATAAAATGCCCCATCTGCGAAGAAGATTTTTACCAAGTCGAACTCGACGAGACCGTCTGCATTGACTGCCTGATCGAGGAGAACAGAAGGGAGAAAGCGGACGTAATACAGGAAATTGTCAAGGCCAAGGTTGCCGAGATACGACAAAATCTAACCGAAAGGAGTGAGCACCTACGAACCATATCAATAGTGTCTATCAGCCGGAACCCAGCGTCAGGCGGCTTTGGAGGCCGGGGAAGTGCATCCCGCTGACGGTGATAAAGTTTGTGGTCATGGTGGCCCTGCTGCTGACAATGGGAGCATTAATGACTTACGGAATGTCGCAGCTGGACGATCTGACGTGGAAAGGGGGGTGGGGGATGTGAAGCAATCAGCCATATGCCCCAACTGTGAATATGGACAGGAAAGAATAAAGGGCTTTTATTGCGAGCTAGTGAGGCTAGAAATCTCAACAAAGGCGGCCTTAAACGAAAATATACCCTGTGTCAATTTTGCAGCAAGGGAAAAACCGCTGACATTCGATGAAATTTCCTTGCGGGAGTGCAAGAAGGTTAACCCTGACAATCCGCAAGCCGTAGCGGAGGCAATATCTGACCTGCTGGAGGCGTTGAAAGTTGCAAAAGAGGCTTTGCAGCACGATGTTCCCGGTGATTGTTGGGCAACTGGTCCATTAACCGGGAACCGTGCCGACCAGATTGTTATCGATTTAATTGTTTGCCCCGGCTGTGTTGCCCTTAATGAAATCAATAAAGCTATCAGTAAAGCTGAAGGCAAATAGGGGGTGATAAATTGACTGGAATCAACTGGTCTGTTGATGAACTCCTGACGTTGGCGGCATTAGCTGAAAACATAGGAGAACGCATACTGGCAAACATATATCTCGAACGGGCTTTGATGGCCGAAACGAATTGATGGGGGCTGGTAAACCGGAGGCCCCCATGGAGACCCCCGGTCGGGGATGAATCGGGGTGGCACAGGTAAAGTTTACCACCACAAAAAGTTAATCGAAAGGAGGCGAAATTTACTATGTCAGCACTATTGGAAATGCGCGGTTTACTGCTTGAAGGAATCACCGAGAGCAATGGGACGGGTAAAGAAGGGGCCAGGCGGCTTGGAATCTCACCGGCACTGTTAAGCCTCATCGGCTCCGGGGAAAGAACCCTGGCAGACGATTTGAAGCCCAAGGTCTGCAGAATGAGCCTGAAAGCGGCCTTTATGATAATCAAAGAGGCCACCGGATACCACAAGCTGTTTACCTTCTTCACCAAAGACAGACATTTAGGAAACCTTTACCAAAAAGTCAGGAAAGAAGACCGGGAAGCGGATCAGGCATATGAGGACATAGCGGAGAGACTGATAGACAGGCCGGAGGACAAGGATTTAACGGACGATGATATACCATTTCTGCAGAGTAGAACCTGCGAGATAATCCATCGGATGGAAGCTGATTGGAATTATCTTGTAGCCATGTCAGAGAGATACCCGCGGCTGAAGCTTGAAAAGATGTTCACAGAAAAAGAAAATATCTGCCGCGAGAGCAGATAAGAAAATACCTGAAAACATAATACCACGAACAAGGCAGGTGGTCAATATGCGGCGGCTAGTCCTCTGTCGGAGGTGAGATAAGCAAAGCCGCCTACAGCAACTTTTATAAACTAGCACAGCCTAACGCTTTGAAATAAACACAGGCCGCGCGGGCGGTCAAGGAGGATGGAATATTATGATCGATTACGCCAGAAACGCGGAAATCCCTGTTCAGTTCAATATCCCATTTACACAATATCTATTACCACACGGACGCAAGAATGAGGTATCAATAGAACGCTCTAAAGATATCTACGATAAGGCTATGGACATTATTGAAGCTGGACACTGTTTTGAAGTTGAGATGCTTAATAATGGCCTTATCCATATGACAATTACCAATAACGATGATGACCAAAATGGCGAGATTGTCAATAATGGTCCTGAAGTGCCTATAGCTGTTGACAGAATGATTAGTCGCTTTCACGAGAGACAGTTTTCACCGTCACCATTGGCACAGGAGGAGGAAGCCCATGAGAAGCAATCAGGAGACTCACGACCACTGCGAACTGCCCTGTATGTGCAAGACCTGCGGGAATGAATATGCCGGGGTGTGCGGGATGGATGGCACAGGCTGCATAAGTGTCCGGAGAGCGGAGCGGTGCCCGATGGAGGGCTGTGTAAACCATAGGCCAAAGGAGTTGATCCCATGTCCTATACCACAGTTGACCGATACGAAATAAAGTGCCTGGAGTGCGATCGAGATCAACCTTAACCCCTTAACCGGCGAAGTGACAGCTTACTAACCTCCTCCCTATAGCCGGAAAAACCGGCAACTTTTTAAAACGAGGTGGAAACCATGAGATATAAATTCAGGGGCAAACGAGTTGACAATGGCAAGTGGGTTTACTGGGACGTTTACGGGCGTTACGCCAAAGAATTTCACCGCCAACACAGCCCTTCTCATTGGATTGTTAGGCATGACGATATTGTTGAAGAAACAGTCGGCCAATTTACAAATCTTACCGACAAGAACGGGGCTGAGGTTTATGAGGGGGACATAGTCAAGCATAAGCAGTATGTTGAATGGGGTAATTTATCAGAACACAAAGGAGAGATTGCCATAAGCCCCAGAAAAGGGGTAATGGTAGGAGCAGATAGTATAGGCAAAGATGTAGAAGTCATCGGCAATATCCACGACAACCCCAGCCTCCTTGAAAGCGAGGGGAAATGATGAGCGATAACGCCCTTCTTGCCCTTGTGGCCCTGTTGGCAGGTTACAGTCCCGAGACAGTGGCAAGTGCACTGGAGTTAGACAAAGAAGAATAGTTTCCCTGCCCATTCCCTGATTAAAGTTGTATATGCGAGCACTTTACTACACGGAATGTCAGCCACATTGTGCGTTTAGAACGTTAGTACAGCTGCTCGCCATATATAAATAGAGGTGATGATTACGAGGAACACATTTGAGTTGAATGGAGAAACATTATTCATATATACAAATAGTGCCGACAAACTATTTAAGGTGATTATGGATGCGAAAGACGTAGATATACTAAATAAATATGATGCAAGAGTAGAAATTAATTATAATCGTACCAAAATTCCTTATGCGGCAATAAAAGTAGACAAAAAGACGGGTGCAAGAAGAATGCTTCACAGGGTAATAATGAATGCTCCCCCGGGCAAAGTTGTAGACCATATAAACCATAACACATTAGACAACAGGAAGGATAATTTAAGAATAGTTAGTTACGTGGAGAATGCAAGAAATAGGGCGGGCCTTAACAGAAATAATAAATCTGGCTATCCTGGCTTAAGATGGCATACAGAGATAAATAAGTGGGTTGCGACAATTAAGATTAACTACAAGGAAATATACCTCGGAGCGTTTATCAATAAGGAAGATGCGATCAACATAATTAAAGCGGCAAGAGAAAGGTATTACGTGTAGAGGGCTAGACTGGGCAGGTTATTTTAAAAATTGGAGGTGCTGAAATGCCCGACTTAAACCAATTCATTGCATGGGCCGGTGAAAATTACAGTCGTACGGTAACTATTGAAATAGGTAATGGTGAGACCAAAATACGGGTGTGGGACTCTGAAATAATGGAAGGACAATACGTCAATGGCACTGATGAAATAGACCTCAAAGCAAGGTACAGGGAACGGCTCAAAAAGCAATTTGCAGAAGCTAAGGCTGTGCTTGGTAAGGAGGCGTCCTAAATGCCCGACCCATGGCAGGACGAAGATAATTTTGAGTTGGAGGATGAGGAGGGGTATTGATGCCAGCCAAATGGTTCACTTGCCCGGACGGTGATGAGATAGAAATAAAAAAGTGCTTGACGGAGGGTTGCCGTATTGGGCAACACCTCCCCGCAGGCCGGTGCTTGTCAGTGAGGACACTCAGGCTCATAGCGGACCAGCGCCCTTGGACGGGTGTCCCGTCCACTACCCAACTCTTAAAGGGTACGCGGGAGGCTTATCTGGAAATAACCACTGATTACGCCGTTAATCCGCAGGACGCCCTGTTTCGGGTGCATGGCACGAAGGCCCACAGCGTTTTAGATAAGTTTACCGGGATGGGTGAACTTGGCGAGGAAAGGCTAACGGACGAACTCAATAGCGGCATGTTCGACTTCTACGATGACGGCATTTTGTACGACACCAAAACATGGGGCAGCTTCAAAGTGCAAAAAGCATTGGGTATGTACTCGGTAGACGTGCCGACAGGAGAGGTTTATAAATCAGACTGCAAAAGTGGGAGGAAGGGCGACCCAAAGACCCGCAAAGAATGGCGTTCCGGAGGGCGCAAGGATAGATTGGATACGGCCATTCAACTTAATGATTACCGGATGAAATTAGAGGTTTTGGGGTTTCCCGTGAAGGCGATAATAATCGAAGCCTTAGTCAGGGACGGCGGCTTAATGATTGCTAGTATGCGGGGTGTAGCACAGAATGGCGTACTGATACCCATAAACCGCATATCAGACCACTGGGTAAGGAAGTACATGGCGACTAAGGCCACTGCCCTACAAAGGGCGCTAGAGGCCAGGGAAGCGCCTCCAGTGTGCCGCCCGAGGGAAACATGGCAAGGCAGGAAGTGTGAGAAGTATTGCAGTGTGAAAAAAGCATGTCAAAACAACCTCACGATAAACGAAATCAACCAAAGGTTGGTGAGTTAGGATGCAAGACAATCTGCACATATACAATCAAACCAGGACAGTACCAAAAGAAGCCATAAAAGCAATAACTGGTGGCAGGTTGAGTGGCAAAAGTGACATTAACCCCATGTGGAGAATTAAACAGCTTACCGAGTTATTCGGCCCCTGCGGTATCGGTTGGAAGTACACCATTACAAAGCAATGGCTTGAGCATGGCGGAAGTGATGAAATAGCGGCATTTGTGAACATAGACCTGTTTATCAAGTATGACGAGGCATGGTCCGAAGCAATCCCTGGCACCGGGGGCAGCGCATTTGTCACCAAAGAAAAGAATGGCCCCTACACTTCAGATGAGTGTTTTAAAATGGCCCTGACCGATGCAATATCGGTAGCATGTAAGGCTCTGGGGTTTGGGGCTGATGTTTATTGGGATAAGGATTCAACCAAATACAATAAACCATTGCAGGCAGTACAGGGAAAGACGGAGCAGAAACCACAGGAAAAAGGAGAACAAACCCAACAACAAGGCGCAAGCCAACAAAACCCACAACCAAAAACACTAGGCGACTCAACCGAGGCACAGCATAAAGCAATCCACACTATAGCAGGTAAATTCAAAAAAAATGTGGTTGACATTATAGGTGTACATTACGGGGTGGAAAGCGTAAAGGAATTGACCAAGAAACAGGCCAGCGAATTAATAGAGATGCTTCAGAAAGGGGCCTAACATGTATAACAAAATAATCCTCGTTGGCCGTCTCACAGCGGACCCGGAGTTGAAATATACTCCAGGGGGTATCCCGGTAACAAAATTCACTCTGGCTGTAAAACGTGCATTTAAAAATCAGCAGGACGAGTACGAAACCGACTTTATAGACCATCAGGCTTGGCGCAACCTTGCTGAAGTGGTTTTCAACAACGTCAAAAAGGGATACATGGTAGCCACGGACGGCAGGCTCCAGCTTCGTTCCTACGATGACAAGGAAGGTATCAGGCGCAAAGCCGTAGAGGTTATTTGCGAGAATATCAGATTCCTTGACCGGGGGAAAGATGGGGGCCAACAGGCACATTCAACACCCCGCACGAACGATGGTTTCAGTGAAGCACCGTTCACAGAAGACGATCTTCCCTTTTAGCCCCAGCCCCTAACCGGAATACAGGAGGTGCGAACAGTGAGCCTATTTGATAAATGGAACGATTATGCCAAGAAATTAGGCTTAACCTTGGATGAATACCAGATACTTGGCGATTGGAAAAGAGAGCGCGACCAACTCAAGGCCCAACTCCAGCAGTCCCAGGAGAGGGGGGCGGCGGTTAAGAAGGCGTTTGAAGCCTGGTCGGATGAACCGAATTGGGTATGTGATGAATTTGATGAATTATGCGGTGCAATTGAAGCCCTCTACTCCCCCTCCTAACCCTCACGGCATCAGGAAGGTGATAAATAAATGAAAACCATACCCCTTTCGAGAGGAAAGGCTGCTATTGTTGATGACGATGATTATGAATTTCTTAATGAATCAAGATGGTATGTTTCCGAATTTGAAAATCATTGTTATGCAGTAAAAGCAGGAACTAAACGCACAAAAATATTTATGCACAGAGTAATAATGGGTGCGCTAAAAGATGTTTTTATAGATCATATTAATGGCAATGGTCTTGACAATAAAAGGTGCAATTTGAGAATTTGCACTAATTCACAAAATCAACAAAATAGACATACGGCATGTGGTGTATCAAAACACAAAGGCGTCCATTGGAATAAAAAAGAGAGAAGATGGTATTCAAAGATTAAGAAAAATGGCAAATGTTATTGGTTAGGTGGATATAAATCAGAAATTGCTGCTGCCATTGCTTATAATACGGCCGCAAGAGAACTATTTGGCGAGTTTGCTTATTTTAATGAAATATCACAAGCCGGAGAGGGGGCGGGGAAATGAGGGAAATTAAATTCAGGGCGTGGGACAAACAAGACCAAGAGATGTTTTGTCCAGAATACCTATTGCAAGACGAGAAGGACGGCTTACTGATTCTCACTTCGGATGCCAGGACTGAAAGGTATATTCTTATGCAATCCACCGGCCTAAAGGATAATAGTGTCGACGAAGATAACAGAAAGGAAATATATGCGGGCGACAGAGTAAAAGCCACCAACAAAAACGGCTGGACTAGAGAGTTTGAGATAATTTGGAGCGAAGATCGCGCAAGATTCATGGTATGGGAAAAGAGTCAACCAAATATTTCGTTTGACCTAACCTGCGACACGATAATTGATTACCGTGTTGTGGTTATCGGCAACATCTACGACAATCCTGAATTATTGGGGGCCGGAGAGGGGGCGGGGAAGTGATGTCGGGATGGATGAAATACCCCTATCAAGAGTGCCTGGACTGTGAAAAATACGATCTGGAAGAAGACGAAGACTGGGCCATTGTGAATTATCCCAGCGAAACTTGCGCCGCCGAAAACGAAGATTGCCCAGGAAGATTAAAGGAGGCCGACCAGGCCAACAGAGAGCAGATTGCCGAAGAATGGCTCTGCCCAGGGTGCGGCGCATGGGAGGAAGATGAGAGGTTTTGCTGCACCTGTCAAGCCGACAAATGGGATTATGGCAATGTAAAAACGCGCACAAAGGAGGCCCCCGCCCATGATTAGCAGGCAGTGCCCTAAATGCGACTACACATGGTACAGCGCGGATGAGTCAGGCACCTGGATATGCGAGAAATGCGGGGCTGAGATGCCGCCTAGTGAGGATATTACGGAGGTGGAAGCGGATGGCTGAGAAACCAATCCTATTTTCAACGCTTATGATAAATGCGATACAAGACAACAGAAAGACAGCAACGAGGCGTGTGATAAAGCCGCAGCCATTAGATATTGAACGTGATGAATACCTGAGAATCCCCGGAATATGGCACAATAAGGAATTCAGGACTTTGCACCAGTTTAAAAAGTCCGGGCAAATAACCTGGGAGGCAATAGCACCATGCCAAAAGGGTGACATTCTCTACGTGCGGGAAACGTGGAATATGCTACCTTCAAACGACCGCGCGGGAATACCGGCAGACTATTGGTATAGAGCAGACGATAAAAGCGAGAACCCTGACGACCGTTGGCGTCCCTCGATCTACATGCCCCGCGAAGCCGCCCGCCTGTTCCTGGCCGTCAAAAACATCAGGGTGGAGCGGCTACAGGAGATAACGGAGGAGGATGCGGTAGCTGAAGGATGTCAAGGCAGCAGATGCGATCACGGAGGAATGGGGGTATATGGCTGTACGGACTGCTACGATAGCGGATGGACAGAGCCACCACAGATGGACTTTATGTTCTTGTGGGACTCCATTTACTCCAAGCGTGGTTTTGGCTGGGATATATCACCCTGGGTGTGGGTAACTGAATTTGAAAGGTTGACCGCCCACGACTAAGCCGAAGCCGTGGTTATCTGGATGGGGGTGGTGTGTAAATGTAGCGCAGTAATGGAGGGGTGAAAAGTGCTGGTTGAAAACACTCTTTTTGGCAATGTGGACAAAGTAAGGACGGCAATACAAAGACTTCGCACTTATGAACCTCCTGATGGGTATTACCTGGCTTACAGTGGCGGCAAGGATAGTACATGTATATATCATTTGGCCAAGATGGCCGGAGTGAAGTTTGATGCCCACTATAACATTACAACCGTTGACCCTCCCGAGTTAGTCAGGTTCGTCAGGCGGCACAAAGACGTCATCATGGAACACCCAAGGAAAAGCATGTGGCAGTTGATAGAAGTAAACATGTCTCCTCCTACGAGAATTCAGAGGTTTTGTTGCAAGGAATTAAAAGAGCGTGGTGGACTGGGAAGAACAGTTATGACCGGGGTTAGATGGGAAGAAAGCGCTAAAAGAAGTGGTCGGAAGATGTACGAACCGGACAGAAAGAAAAAAATAATGTATTTACACCCCATTATTGATTGGACTGAAGCCGATGTATGGGAATTTATAGAGGGTTACAAACTTCCTTATTGTGAGCTTTACGACGAAGGATATTCGAGACTCGGGTGTATCGGGTGTTCTTTTAAGGGGCCAGTTGGTATGAAGAAAGACTTTGAGAGATGGCCGGTGTTCCGAGACGCTTACCTAAGAGCATTTCAAAAGATGCTGAACCGCAGAAAATTAAAGGGAAAAGTTAATACAAGTTGGCATACTCCAGAAGATGTAATGCAGTGGTGGATAAGCGGAAAAGCAATGACTTTAGATGGTGGACTTTTTGAAGTGTAGTTGCTGCCCAACATAAAGACACCCTGCCGGAGGTGAACCACATGATTAATTGCACCTACCCCTGGCGCGACTTATACCCCGGCTACCCGCCCGAGTGCTATGCGAGGGTGCCGGGGGAGGATGGGCGGCCTGACTGCGGGTGGTGCGCTTATGGGGGCGGCGGGTGTAAGAGGAGAGTAAGGAAATAGGGGGCGCGGGGATGGCAAGGTCAAGGAATATAAAGCCAGGGTTTTTTGAAAATGAGCTATTGGCTGAAGTCGAGATGGCCGGTAGGCTTTTATTCGCCGGTCTTTGGACTATTGCAGACAGAGAGGGGAGGCTTGAAGACAGACCCAAAAGGATCAAAGCAAAATTATTCCCCTATGACAATGTCAACGTTGACAAGCTTCTCCAGGTTCTACACGACAAAAATTTTATACTCCGTTATCAGGTCGAAGGAGTACGGTACATTTATATCCATAACTTCCTCAAACATCAGAACCCACATAAGAACGAAGCACCAAGCGATATACCAGAACAGTTAATGTACGATACAAGCACAGTACAAGAACAGTTAAATAACAGTACAACTCCGGCTGATTCCCTTAACTCTGATTCCCTTAAACAGAATAACGATTTTTTGGCCGAGTTTGAAAAATGGTGGAAGCGTTACCCGAGAAAATACGGAAAAGCCGATTCGCTCAAAGAGTGGATAAAACTCCGTAAATCAGGTGTTCCGGTTGAGCAATTAGAAAAGGCACTGGACAACTACCTTGAGGAAATTCGCCTTACCAACAAAGAAACCAAGTTTATCTTGCACGGCAGAACATTTTTGGGTCCTGGTAGACGATGGGAGGATTATCTACAGGCCGCCGAAAATGAAGCACCGCCACCCAGAGAACCCACTGACGATGAAATAGCCATGCAAAAGCTGATCGAGAGGATGGAAGCAGATGGCCGCTTTGATACAACCCCAGGACCAGGAGGCTGAACGACAGGTATTAGGTGCTTGTCTGATGGAGCGTGAGGCGGCTGAAAAAGCGCAGGAAATACTTACATCAGCTGACTTTTATATATCAGCACACGGAGAGATATTCGAGGCCATAACGCACCTTATCAATAAAAAAGTTACTCCTGACCTTGTAAGTATAACGGACTATATGAGAAATAAGGGCAGACTTGAGTCTATGGGCGGCAGCGTGTTTATCGCAGGGTTAACAGGTGCGGTTGCATCAACCGCTTTAATTGAGCAGCACGCCCGGATAGTCGAAAAAAAAGCAGTGGCACGAAAAATGCTGGCGGCTTTAGAAAAAGTTAAGGCTAAAGCATTTAATGGTGATTATGAAAGCCCTATGGAATTACTAACATTCGCCGAAGCCGAATTATCGGTGATTGAAATTAAGACCAATAGGGGTGGCCTGGAACATGTTGGGCAAGGGATACTCCCGGTAATGATGGACATTGAAAACAGGGCAAGGAAAAAGGCAATTAACGGAATCCCAACGGGTTACAAACAACTTACTGCATGGCTTGCCGGATACCAAAATAGCGATTTAATAATAGTTGCCGGTCGTACCTCAATGGGGAAAACTAGCTTTGCCATACAGGAAGCTAAAACAGTAGCAGTAAAACATGGGGCTAAAGTTGCTTTCTTCTCTCTGGAAATGACGAGGCGGCAGCTTATTGAAAAACTATTGGTCAATGAGGGTGCTGTATCAGCTCAGAATGTCCGGGTGGGTATGCTCGGAAGTGGTGAATGGGATCGCATATCAAAAGCCGCTGAAACGCTATTAAAATCAGGTGTTTATATTGACGATACAACAAAACTAACCACCATCGACATAGCGCACAGATGCCGCAAAATGAGGGCTGACGTAGGACTAGATATGGTTTTCATTGATTACTTGGGGTTTATTAGGTCAACACGGAGGGCAGAGAAGCGTTATATGGAGGTTGGTGAAATAACCAAGGACTTAAAGGAATTGGCAAAAGAATTAAATGTACCGGTTGTGCTTTTGTGCCAGATAGGCCGGGGGGCAGAGGCCGGGGAAGATAAAAGGCCGCAGTTAAGGGACTTGCGGGAATCTGCAGATCTTGAACAGGATGCCGATGTGGTGATGTTTCTTTACCGGGACGAATATTACAAGCGGGAAAAATCAGACAAGAAAGGCATTACTGAGGTTATTTTAGCAAAGCAAAGGAACGGCCCCACAGGTAAATTTGAAATATTCTTTGTCAAGGAATCAACCAGGTTTTTGGAACTTGAAAGGAGTGTTGATGATGAACAAATGGCAGATATACGAGTGGTGCAAGGCGCACAGGGATATTCTGCTGAAAATGCCGATAACCGGTCAAAGAAGGTATCTAAACAAAAACCTTTCTGGAGCCAGTAAAGAGTCGATAAAAGAAAGTCTTGCGGAGTTTAGGAGTGTCCCGCCGCATAACTGGGGGCCACAGATAGCCAGGGCGGCAAAGTAGGAGGTTGCCAGGCTTAATTAAACTTCAGCGCAAATTAGGGCATGAAGGAAGGTGGGCGGGGTGCTGACGCATTTTAGTTTGTTCTCAGGTATCGGTGGTATTGATTTAGCCGCAGAATGGGCTGGATTTACTACCGTAGGACAGTGTGAGTTTGCCGACTACCCCACCAAAGTACTGGAAAAACACTGGCCGGATGTGCCGAGATGGAGGGATGTAAGGGATGTTACAGCAGAGGCTATTCGAGATAAAGGAGTACCCAGTATCACAGTCCTGTCAGGAGGTTTTCCCTGCCAACCTCACAGCCTTGCTGGAGAACGTGAAGCTTCTAATGATGAGCGTGATTTATGGCCGGACTACGGGAGAATTGTTTGCGAAATTGAACCAAGATGGGTCTTGGCTGAAAATGTGCCGGGGATACTGTCAAGCGAGTCTGGACGGTTCTTTGGAGGAATACTTAGAGACTTGGCCGGAATGGGGTATTATGCGGGATGGGGTATTATGCGGGATGGGGCAACCTACCGGCTTACCCGTTTGGAGCCTGTTTTGAAGGAAAAAGGGTTTTCATTATTGCCACGACCAACCGCAAGTATGTGGAAGGGTGCATCGAGAAAGCGTTACAAGGGTTCAAAACATTACAAAGGGAGTTTTACTCAAGAAGCTTTGAGGACTTGCGAAACAGACCCACTTTATATCAACCCAAACTATGTAGAGCTTTTAATGGGATTCCCGACGGGGTGGACAGACTTAAGTGCTTAGGCAACACAGTGGTTCCACAGCAAGTCTACCCAATCCTCCAAGCCATAGCGGAAATTGAGGAGGTGGATCAATGCCACACGCAAACTACGCCGGAACATACCGGAGGGTGACGCAGGTCAGCCGGGAAATGCTGGGGGCAAATAGGTTTTAGGGGGGGGTGAAGTGATGCCGGTAAGGCCAATGAAAAGGAAGTATGGCAACACAAAGGTTGAGGCAGACGGATATGTATTCGACTCAAAGCGCGAAGCTGCCTATTACCAGGAGTTAAAGTATCGCAAAATGGCAGGGGAAATCAAAGAAATCAGGCGACAGCCAACGTACGAGTTAATGCCAAAGTTTAAACACAGGGGCAAAACCATATTACCCATTACTTACACGGCAGACTTTGAAATAACCCTACCTGATGGCCAGAAGCAGGTGATTGATGTTAAGGGAGTTAGGACACAGCAGTATGTTATCAGGGTTAAGTTACTTAAGTATAAGTATCCCGATATTGAGTTTTTGGAAGTTAAATAGGGGGTGTGATGGATGTTTGAAGTGTTTATACTTATCTGTTTTGGAATAATTTCCGGGGCATCAGGCGGCATAGTAACCGCCTATGTGATACATAAAGCGGCCAAAAGACTTGAAAGACAGCTTGACGGATACATGGAGGATAAGAAAGTTGAGGTACAACCATGAAAAAACTCGAAATCTTAACAGCCTATGTAAACCTCATGTCCGAAATCATATACCTAAGCATCGGCCTTATCGTTATGGCTGTGCTAATCAATTTTGCGAAGAACTTCAAGAGTTTGCTGGATTTGGCGGCAGGGATGTAGTAAATAACCGCAGGGGGCGGTAAAAATAAGGGGGATGAAAATGGCTAAGTATCTGCAATGGACGGGAAACAACCACAGAGAAATGTATGATTTTTTAGAGGACAAGGCGAACGATTTCATGCATGCAGAAGGTGTCAATTTTTATATCGACCACGGCAAGGTTGCGGGTGGTTTGGTAATTAAAACTCTTGAAGGCGAACATATTGCAAGTATTAGAGATTTTATAATCAAGGGCGTAAGCGGAGAGTTTTACCCTTGCAAACCTGACATTTTCGAGGCAACATACGAAAAGGTTGATTAACCAACACGCCCCGGTCTTAACGGGCCGGGGCAAATTAAAAAGGGGTGAGGATATGGTATCGCTGGAACTAGCGAAAAAACTGAAGGATGCGGGGTTGGTGTGGGAGCCGAAGGAAGGGGATCGGCTTTACTACGACGACAAGCTGGAATTGCTTAACAAAGAAAACCTGGAATCAGCTAGGAGGTTGCACAATTTAACCGCAAGACACCAAGAATATCAGGACATGGCCCCTGTATTTGCCCCCTCCCTCTCACAACTCCTGGCCGAGATTGAGGGGCGGGGGTACAGATCGGCATTAGTATCAAACGACATGGCAAAATGGCCAGCAAAGTGGAATTGTGACATAGTGAAACCCGAAAGTTTTATTGATTGCTTAGTATATAGAGTATGGGCCGACACCCCAGATGATGCCACCGCCCTGGCGCTTTTACACATATTGGAGGTGGGTATTGGATGAACTTTGAATCATTTAAGGCCGAATTTACAGCGAAAGGTGCAGCCGCCGAGCGTGAACGGATCATGAAGGTGGTGGAGAAATTGAATCTTATAAATCCACACGGAGAACATTACGATGGCTTTATAAGGTGCAGAAATATAGTCCTCTCCCTCCTCAAGGACGGTGATGGGGAATGAGTGAAGCAGCATACGAAAAAGGCTGTAAGGTTGGTGCAACCTCTGAGCGAATACGCATCATCGAAGTAATCGACCAGTTAATCAGAGATACCGAGGACTGCCCCCTGTACGAGGGCGAGGAACGATTCTGGCTGCTGAGTGCATATCGGAATGTTAGGAGGTTGGTAAATGGTGAAGAAGAGTGAGATACAGGCAGGTGACACCGTAAGGCATGGGCCAACCGGCGAAGAATGGTTCTTACTGGGAGTCAATAAAGAAAAAAACAGGGTGTGTGTTGCTGGTTGGCCGCCGACCATGGCCGATTTGAGCGATTGTACTCTGACTGAAAAAGGCAACGGCATAACAGAGGAAGAGAAGCAATACCGGAGTAACAAATTTGGGCCAAACTGGGACGGTGATACCAATGCTTAGATTCGCATCTTCCCCGGCATCTGGATAAAAATATATCCCCCAGCCAGGCCAAGGCCACGGGAACTGAGGGCGATTGAGGAGGCGGAGAGGCAGGTTAATAGGATTAGGTGGGGGAGGTGAGGAGTAATAGAATGATAATGTTACACACCAACAGGGGGTGGTTAAAACGAGTGAATATACTATCGAAATAACAACTTATTGTTCTCACGGATGCGAGTATTGTTCAACCAATGCAGTACCAAACGGAAAACATTTGGACATGGATACAATAAAACAATTTTTATCAACCGCATCAGCGTCAGATCGTATAAATATATCCGGTGGCGAACCTTTGGCGCATCCGAATTTCTGGGACATCCTGCAATACTGCCGGAGTATTACCCATGATGTCTGGGTTTATACGAATGCACTGGATAAAATACGCTACAATTCCAGCGTTATACGAGAAATCACGGTTGAGGCAAACGTGTGTCTGGTACCAGGAAGGAAGGTATATATTCCCAAAAGCGCTGATAAGGTGCATTTGCTTCAACTAGTCAGGCAGGGCAAGGCAAAGAATTTAATTCCTGCAAATATCCATATTTCGGGGAACCTGCGGGGTAAAGAAGATTGTCGAAAATGCAATCACAAGGTTTTACAGGCTAACAGCAAGATCGCTGATAGTCCATGTAAAAAGCATTACGATTAAATAGAAAAAACACCCCCGGTCACCCGAGGGATACGCTCAAAGTAATTATACCATGGGTGGCAAATTAATAAAAGCGGGGGTGGCTGGGGATGGCTTCAGGGATTGAAAAAAGCACCTTATACCGGAGAACAGAGGAGCAGCTGCAGAACTACCGGGCCATGTTGGCAAGGGTGGCCATATTGGAGAATGAGCTTGCCTCAATACTGGGAACGGACATAACGGAGACACATGATGAGGCTATCGGGGGAATGTGCTTTGCCCGGGTGGTAAATGGCATGCCGATGGGGACGGAAACCAGCGACAAGACCGCCCGGGTGGCCGAAGAGTGGCGGGAGAGATACCGGAAGGACTTCCATCGGGTGTGGCGCATGTACGTGCTGGACAAAAAGGGCCTGGAGGATGAGCTATTTACGACTAGGGCCAAACTGCAGAAGATTGACATTGCAATCGGATCGCTACTACCAAAAGAAAAAGACGTGGTCAATCTCTTTTATATCCAAGGCATGAAGTGGGGAGATGTAGGCAAGAAGCTGAACTATGAGCCGGGGCATTGTAAGCGGATACGGGAAAGGGCGGTCTGGTACATGAGCCTGAGCCTATTTAGCAGGAAGGTGTACTAAAGATGCTACGAAAATGCTACGGTAAACGTGCTATATTGTAATTGTGGAGAGCAGCCGGGAGAAAAAATCCCGATTGTTCAAAAGGGGCTACGGCCCCGTGAACAGAGCCCGCCACAGTTTTTGGTAAAGTTTTTGGAATTATTTTGGGGGTGGCGGGGATGGAACATCCTGAAGATTGTGGTTGTTGTTTGTGTTGTAGATATGCAGGGACAATAATTTGTGATGTGTTTTGTGGTGATGAGGTTGAATAAATAGCCGGGGGTGTGGGGTGTGGATATTTTAATTGTTGAGCATATCGACAGCAACACAGTATGGTTTATGCAGGATAATGACACTCTGTATGTTTGGTATTTTTAAGTAAAGGAGCTGGGCAATAAAAAACCGCCTATTCGGCGGCTCTTAGCTGGGTTATAAAGTCTTTTACCTTCTTGGCCCATACAATCTTTCCATTCCAGCCACTGTGACCAACCATGTGCCGGAGGATTTGCGGGCCTCGACTTTGCCCTGCTGACATAGTTTTTTGATATGGTCGGGGTGCTTGCCCCAAATGTGAGCCGCCTCGGAGGCGGTCAGGACTTTCCCAGGGTGTGTATGTCTGCCCCGGTTTCAGTGTTAACAAATTCCTTTTCATAATACCTCTTGCCCTTGCTCGTAAAGTAAGCATCGCCCGTGGCGTTAAACTGTCGGGTATTTTTGGTAGGCTTGCCGTCCCCCCACTGTATGGTAATTTTGTCATTGTTAACGTCCAGTATTTTTGGCTCGTTGCCAAATTCGTGGCCCTTGTAGAATAATGGTTTGTTCATTTTAATGTCCTCCTTTTATTAATTGTTATTTAATCACGAAATTAAAGTTCATATTTGAATCTAGCTTCCAGTTGCCCTCATTTGCAGTCATGTTGCTGGTGGGTATTATTATATTTTTGTTTTCCAGAAGGTGTTTGGCACATTGTATTTTTGCTTCTTCGGCATTTGCTGCGCCGAATATATTTACAAAACTAAGAAGTTTTGCGGTGTATGGGTTTGTGTCAATTAAGCTAATTTTATAGCTTTTCATTTTAAAATCCCCCTTCGTGTCACCCGTTTTCGGGTGCTTTTTAATAGTATACCATGCCCGTATTCGGGTGTCAATAGGTTTTTAAATTTATATTTAAAGGAGCTGGGCGGGATGGCAGACAATGAGCAAACATCTACTAACAAATACATAGCGACACCGGCTGAACAAAAGCTCATTGAAACACTTGCCAATCCTGAGAACTACGGCAAGAATATCACGGAATTATGTGAGCTTGCCGGGATAAGTCGCTTTACTTATTATGAGGCTTTCAAAAAGCCCGATTTTGTCGCCTATTACAATAGCCTGGTACTAGAACTACTCAGGGGTAAGGTAGGTGACGTTATCAATGCTACATATAGGTTTGCGACGATGTTTCCCCAGAACCACCAGGACCGGAAGATACTGCTGGAGATGACCGGGACTTATACACCTAAACAGGCGCATGAGGTTTTCGGCAAGGACGGGGGGCCGATAAAATACGATATGGAAATCCAAAGGTTGGATGATGATGAGTTACTCGCAGCAATTGAAAGAACAGCTGACGAAATTAAAGAGTTACAAAAGCGAATTATACCGCAGGGTTAACGAAAACGCCATACGTTACTACCGGCCCCACATAAAACAAAGAGATTTTCACCGGTCGACTAAGCGCAACCGCTGGCTATTTGGTGGCAACAGAACAGGTAAAACGGTAGGCGGCGGGGCAGAGGCGGTATATTATGCCACCGGGACACATCCTTTTAAGAAAATCAAAACACCAAATAGAGGATGGGTGGTATCTCTTACAAACGAGGTCCAAAGGGACGTAGCCCAAAAAGAAGTACTCCGCTGGCTCCCCAAAAGCGAGATAGCGGATATTTTTATGCGTAAAGGCCAAAAGGATAATCCCGAATCCGGCATTATTGACTTTATTAGGCTTAAAAATGGATCTGTTATAGGATTCAAGTCCTGTGACCAGGGCCGGGAAAAGTTTCAGGGAACCTCTCAGCACTGGATATGGTTTGACGAAGAGCCGCCGGAGGACATATACAAAGAGTGCAGAATGAGAGTGCTTGACACTCGGGGTGATATATGGGGGACGATGACCCCATTAAAGGGCCTCACATGGGTTCATGATGTAGTTTACATAAATGATATTGGCGATCATAATGTACAATGTTGGCTTATGGAGTGGGCAGACAATCCGCACTTATCGCCAGAGGAAATAGCCCAACTTGAATCTACCATGGACGAGGAGGACAGGGAATCTCGTCAATATGGCCGGTTTATGGCAAAGTCGGGCCTTATATATAAAGAGTTTGACGAAAACATACATGTTATTGATCCTATTGATATACCCACACATTGGCATAGTGGCATAAGTATTGACCCTGGATTTACAAATCCTTTAAGCTGTCATTTTTGCGCCGTTAACGAGGATGGCGACATTTATGTGGTAGCCGAACACTACAAATCAGAATGGACCGTCGAAAGGCATTCCGGTGAGATATGGCGCATAGCCAAGGAATTAAACTGGCGCAAGGCTCCTAATGGTGGCCTACTGGCTATAATAGACCCTGCTGCCAACCAAAAGACACTGGCTGCAGAAAAGAGTGTCAAGCAGTTATTTAGCGACCACAAAATATACTGCAAGGACGCTAATAATGATGTGTGGTCAGGGATTCAGAGAGTTAAAGAATATCTAAAGCCAAGACCAACAGAGCAACCGGAAGTGTGGCCCAAAGGGAAGCCGCGCTTATTTATTTTCCGAACCTGCTCAAATCTGATTAAGGAGTTTAAATCCTACCGATGGTCTGAGCCAAAAGAAGACAGAAATGCGGATGAAAAGCCTATCAAGAAAAAAGACCATGCAATGGACGATCTGAGGTACTTTATTATGTCAAGGCCACAAGCCAACGAGAAACCGAGGGGTAAACCAAAAGGATTTTACACCCCCGGCGAACTGGAGGATGCCGGTTATAAAAAACTGGAGATACGGAGGGCAAAGTGATGCAACTTGCACTGTTATTCGCAGGTGCTTTTTTATTTATGTCAGGCCTTGCGGCGGGATTCTTCACCCGCCATTTTTTATGGCCTCAATCAGTGGCCACCACATCAACGGTGGTCCCCAGGGTAAAGTCGAGTCTCAGGAGCCCACTGAAAACCTTTAATGTGCAGTACGACAAATTCAAGGCCCGGGACAGCGGACTATACCAGCCGGCAGAACCTAAACGTAGTTAGGCGGTGAGTTGATGGATAAGGACAAAGAGTATTACCAAAAAATGAGGCAGGACGTAATGACTCCGGAGGAGATTAAAGAGGCTGAGAAATTCATTGCCTACTACCGGTCCTCTTGGCGGGACAAAGAGGCGCGGGGGCTTTTCGACAAGTGGGAGGAGATAGACGCTTACTGGGAGGGTGATGTAAACCAGCCGGAGTCAGACGCAGACCCCGGCAGCAGCACCAACATTGTCCATGCAAACATAGAGGGCCAAGTTGCCCTCCTGGTTGAGCAAAACATTGCCATTGAGACAGAGCCTATCACACCCTCTGAGATGCCTTACCAGCAGGTCTCCAGGGTCATGCTGGAGTGGTGCCTTGAAAACAACAAGATGCGCCGGAAACTTGACGTTCACGAGCGCAGAAGGAAGAAATTCGGAACCGGCGTTTTCCGGGTGCTTTTAGACCCTGATGCCATGGACGGCTTTGGACTGCCGGATATTCAGCCCCGGAACATTGCCTATGTCTTTACTGACCCGGCCATTACTGATATTTATGAGATCCAAAAGGGCCGCTTTGTAATTGAAACCATGCGCCGGTCCTTGGATTGGGCCAAGGAGCAGGATCAGTTTGATCAGGACAGGGTAGCAGCCATTACTCCCGGTTACGACCCCATGGAGCAGGAGTGGATATTCGGGGAAGACGATGGCGAGACTGACGAGGTCAGCCGGGACAACTACCTGCACATGTTCGTCTGGGCACGCAAAAAGGGCAAAATCAGGCTGGTAGAGATGTCAGGGTGTGGGGTTGTCCTCCGGGACACGATGGAGGACGAAGACAAGGACTTTTATCCCGGACAAAAATTCCCGTACTTCTTCACGCCGGACTCTTTCAGAGAGGGGACAATTCACGGCAAGGGCACAGCAGAGTTGATTATTGGACCGCAGGACATTATCAACGATCTGGACGATCAGATAAGGATTAACGCCAGGCTAACGGGTAACCCGCAAAAGCTTATTGATGTGGCCAGCGGGATTGATGCGGACAAATGGACAAACGAGCCTGCCCTGAACATCCCGACCACAGACGTAGGCGGGGCCAAGTGGCTGGACCCGCCGAAAATACCGGAGTATATTTTGAGGCGCAGGGATCAGGCCTTGACCTACGAGAGTCAAAGGGTGACAAGGTTCTCCGACCAAATGACCGGACAGCGGCAGCAGGGGGTTGATACCGCCACGGAGGCGTTAGCACTGCAGCAGGCTGGGGCAAGTGGGATAGACCACAGCAAGGCACTCTTAGAGGAGACCCTTTCCGAGGTCTTTGAGTACTGCCTTGAGCTTATGGTTGACAACTACGAGGATGAATACGGCTTTTCAATGCCGGATAAGCCCGGGGAGTTTCTGTGGTTCAGGGCTTCGGACTTGGCACAAATACCCAAAATGATACCGTCAAGCGATATGTACCGAACGGCTTTTGCAGGCAGGTATCAGGATATTGAGCCTCCTAAGTGGATGGAGTTGGAGGGTGAATCCAAGAAAGCCGCCTTTCGTATTCGTGTGACTGTTGGAGCGGGACTGCCAAAGAACAAAGCCTTTATTTACAAACTGATTACCGAAAATGCTCCCAAGCCCATTTTAACTCCCCAGGAGGCGAGAAAGCTGCTGCGTGACTATGGAGGGCTGCCGATAGAGGAAATGCCGCCCGTACAGCCACAGATGGGGCAGGGGCAGGTTGTACCGGGGCAGGAAATTAGTCCTGATGTAAACGGGCTGGGGCAAAATCAAGGACCGGCAGCGCTGCCGATGATGGGAGGTGGGCCCGGTGCTGATAATATCGCGTAACGGGACGATGGATGAGTCTTTATATTTGCAGCATGCTATGGCCGCAACGCAGAGGCCCAAAGAATTTGCCCACGGTTTTGACAATGTCAAGGAGATCATGGAGCACCCGATCTGCAACAAGTGTGAGAAGGTGGCTTTAAGGACACACGGGTGGCGCATAGACAGGAGTTATGTTTGCCCTAACTGCGGAGATACCGGAAAGGCAAAGACGTTCTTGCGGGGGTATTTGAGGGAGAAAGATTATAAATAGGGGGTAGTTATGAGGATACCGGAAACAATTAAGATTGGCGGCAAGGATTTTAAAATCGAATACGACCCTGCCGTAATAACGGATGAAGGATATGCTTGTCGCGGTAGGTCCAGGGCGGCGATGCAATTAATCCAATTAATCCAATTAAACCCCAGCTTCCCACAGCAGACCATTGACTGCACACTATTACATGAAATACTGGAGGCATTAAATACGAACTCCGAGATTGGTCTTGAGCATAAGCAGATTAGCCAACTCGAAGAATGTCTTTATCAGATTCTGAAAGACAACAAACTACACTTTGATGAGGAGTGAGGGTAAATAGATGAAGGATGATAATAAATTAATAATGGAGGCCAAAACACTGTTTTTGTCAAACTTCGGAAATCCAACACCAGATAAACTACAGCGCTTAAACGAATTACGGGTCGAGTTGTTTAAAAAATACACTGACGAAGAGTTAAGAAATATTTTCAAAGAATTTCTCTAAGAGCCATAATGATTTTTTATTGTTTAAAAGGAGTGAGAACAATGCCACTCAAAAAGGGCAAGTCTAAAAAGGCCATAGGTCAAAACATTGGTGAACTAATTAGATCTGGCAGGCCGAAAGATCAGGCTGTGGCCATTGCCATGAGTGAGGCGGGAATGAGGAAGAAGAAAAAGAAAGGCGGGAAATAATGCAACACTTAGGAAAAACCAAATGCTGTGGACACTGCTTCACTGCCAACGACATTCAAGGCAAGCTCATGTCCCAGCAGGAAGCACTGGGGACCAATGACGTCCACCTATACGGCGGCAACGCCAAGAGATTTGCAAATGCTGCCTGTCCGACCTGTGAAGCAAAATACATCATGTGGCTGAAGCCGGAGGGGGGCAGCTACAGGGTGCTGACCATCAGTATGGCACCGGAGCCTGAACCGGAGGGAGACGGCCTGGAGTATATGAATATGCTTGCACTCAGAAAACTGGCAAGTGAGGCCGGAATTAAGGAGTACACCAAGCTTAAAAAAATGGAACTGGTTGAGCAACTTAAGGCCCTTCAATAGCGGCCTTTTCTTATGCCCTTCACGGTGGGCCATTGAAACCGTGCCTCGTGGAGTTAACCACGTTAAAAAATCCGGTTTCTGACACCGCAAAAGTCAGTAAATTCGTGGGGATCACGCTAAAATCCAGGAGGTAGGTATATGTTTGGACACAGCACATGGATGGCCAGGATGCAAAAGGGCTGCTTTATTGATGGTGACCCGGCAGGTGGTAACGGCGGCCCGGCTCCAGAGGGTGACGTTTCGGAAATACCGGAGGACGAAGGGGTTGATATTCCGGAACCTGACGAGGGGGAATTTGACGATCTATCCGGGCTTGACGATGATGATCCGGAGCCACCGGAGGACGATAATCCCAACCCCGATGATAAACCGGAAAAGCCGGAAGTAAAGCCCGATGAAAAAATGGTCCCTCTCTCCGCCCTGGAAGCAGAGCGTAAGAAGTGGCAGCAGCGGCTTAATTCGCCGGAAATTGCCAAGGCCAAGGCCATAGCCGACAGGCTAAAGGCCACCACCGGGAAGGACTATGACGCTATTCAGGCCGATCTTGACCAGTTGCAGGTGCAAAACTACGTCACCAACGGCGTAGACCCTCAGATGGCCACGTTTCTAGTTAACCAGGACCGGCAGATGAAAGAACTGGCCCGGGGTCTCAATAAGCAAAAGCGGGATATTGAGGTGGGCGAATTAAAGGCCAATCCGCTTTACAAAAACCTGGAGCTTTACAGGGATGAGGTGGAGGCCCATGCCGATACCACGGGGCTGTCAATGAAAGCGGCGTATCTTGATTTATACGGAGATACGTTGTTTACTGACATGTCCCGGGAGATTGAGCAGCGGGTATTAAATAGCCAGGCCAAAAAGCAAGCCAAGCGCATTGACACCTCACCCAGTGGGGAAGTTAAGGCGCAGCCGAAAGTCAATTTGTCAGCTGATGAAATGGCTATCGCCAAGATTGCCGGCATGACCCCGCAGGAATATGCGGCGCTGAAGAAAATTCAGTCGCCTGACCAGTACAGGAAGATTACAGCTAAAAACAAATAAGGAGTGATTGACCAATGCGCAGATGCGTTTACAAAGGGAGCCTTAACGGGACTTCTCCCATTTTGAAGCCTTTCCAGGTTAACGATACTCAGACCATTTACCAGGGCGACATTGTGGTGCTGGCTACAAATAAGGCCAGCATAGCCGCCGATGCAGCCGCTGCAGGAACCGTTATCGGGGTTTCGGCTACCGACATTGTTACCGCCACAGCGGCTGCCACGGACATAATTTATGTGGATGTAAACCCGGCCTCTATCTACGAAATGGCTTATGTTACCACGGCCCCCGCAGTTGGCAACAAGTACGACATGGGAACCGCCGCCTATACGGTTGACGGTGCAGACACCACGGACGGATGGCTGCAGATTGTTCCGTGGGACGATGGCACCGGGGCAGACACCACAAACCTGCTTTGCAACGTGATTCTCTGTAACCGGGTTTACGGCATGGCCTAAAGTCTGAAGCAAGACCAGTAATTGACTAACGCCTTTGAAAGGGGCGTTTTTTATTTTGAAAGGAGTGACCAGGAATGAAACTTACCCGCGCTAACTTCGGGGAACTGCTGACCCCGATTCACAAGAAGGTCTTTTTCAAGTCCTACGACGAACTGCCGGAGCAGTATTCCAAGGTGTTTGACACCAACGACAAGATGACCATGAAGGAAGAAACATTCCCGCACATGGGAGACTTCGGCCTGTGGATTGAGAACACTGAGGGCAACACCATTAATGAGGATCAGATGAGTCAAGGTGATACCGCGACCTTCACCGCCCGGCGCTTTGACAAGGGCTATGAACTGACCTGGGAGCTGGTGCAGGACGACCTATATAACGTAATGAAGGGCGTTGGCAAAGGCGGGTCTGCCCGGGCGCTTGGAACCGGTCTTAGAGCCACCATTGAAAATGACTGCGCTGCAGTGCTTAACGGCGGCTTTACCAATACCGGATATGATGGTGTAGCACTGTTCTCCGACTCTCACCCGCTGGCAGACTCTGCAAGCCTGGGCGACAACCTGACCACCGGGCCACTGACCGATGCCAACCTGAAAACCGGCCTTATACTCCTGCGTGACACCAGGAACGAGGCTAATGTAAGGATTATGGCACAGCCCGGCGATCTGATTGCGCCGCCCGAACTGGAGTACACCGGCAAGGCACTTCTGGTATCCACCGGGCCTGCAGGAGAACTGTCCAACGACAAGAACACTCTGCCCAACATGCGCCTTGTTGTTCTGGACTACCTGTCCAGCGCGACCGCCTGGATGCTTAAGGCCAAGGCGCTGACCAACCTCAAGTTTATGTGGAGGGAAAATGCCATATTCGACAGCCAGCCCATTCCAAAGACCGTAGACTACTTCATGTACGGCTATGCCCGGTTTGATAGTGGCTATACGGATCATAGGGGGCTTGTGGGAAGCACCGGCCTGTAAGTAATAGCCAGGGAGGGGTAACACCCTCCCTTATTTTGGAGGTGAAACAATGCCAAATTTCATAGATCCTGTAAATATGAACGGTACGACCGTGGTTGATGAAAGCGGCAACCTTTATCAGGCGGGGACACAGGTAACTGCCAGCGGTGCCGAAATAAATGCAGCTGCAGACGGCCTAACGGAAGGCAAGTTTGTGGCCGGCGAAAAGTTTCAGGTGACCTATCCCCAGGTTGCGGCGGCAGACGTTGCCAAAACCTTTTTCATCGCGCCTGCAGCCTGTAAAATAATCAGTGCATATGAAAGGCACGTAACCGTAGCTGGGCAGGCCGGAGTACTGACGATTGAAAAAATTACTACCGGCGAGGCTCCCGGGGCCGGGGATGATTTGTTCACAACCGGCTTTGACATGGTAAGCACAGCGAATACGCCCGTAAGTGCAACGGCAGTAACAACCGCAGCTGGAACCCTGGCGGCAGGGGATGCGCTTTGCCTGAAGGTGCAATCCGGTGCTGCCACATCGTATGCCCTGGGGACTATCACGGTCACGATGCAGTGGGTCTAATCGGAGAGGCCTTTGTGCCTCTCCTTTATTTTGGAGGTGAAGAATTTGCCAAATACAACCAAACTACTTACAAGCGATTTTAATGATGTGTCTGACAGTAATGGACTGCCTGTTAAAGTAGCCGGGGGCTATTCATCGTACATCATTCCCATGCTCGACTTATTGGCATGGTCTGGCTTTACGAACCAACCAGCCGATGACGGCGTGGAGATTGTATCCGACTCCGCTTCAGACGTGGGCAAATGCACCATATTCGGTACAACCAACACAGGCGGGGCCTATGCCTATGAAACTGTGACCTTAGATGGTACAACTCCAGTTGCCACCATAAAAACTGACTGGGGCAACATCTATGGCGTATTTTTAGGCGACATCTACGGGCAGAACATTTCCCCTGCTGTAGGTACAATCACTATTCGTGAGGCATCAGCAGACCAGACCATCACTACCATAGTTGCGACCAAAATCAGCAAGGGGCTTGTAGTCTTCGACCTGACTGGTAAGCAGATCATCCTCAACGTCCATTCAGGCAATGTGTGGAAACGCTGTGCTGGCGTAGTAACCACTGCCAACGGTTTTAAAATGAATCTGACAGGCGGCAACATCAAGGAAGAACGAATAGCCTCTATGCTATACCTTATTTCGGATACCACCGGAGCAACTGCACAAATTGAAGTGATGGCGTAGGGGGTGGAGTTATGGGACTGAGAAGGAGTTTTAAACCTACGAACCTTGTTATTAATAGTGATTTTAGTAAGGGGACAACGGGGTGGGTTCCTAGTGGTAGCACTATACAGGCAAGCAATAACATAATGTCAATAATAGGTAATGGTAGTGTAGTTTCCCCTGGTGCGGTAAAAACTTTAGCTACACCTTATGTTTCTGGCAAAAAAATCTTTATTAAGTGTAATTTTAGAGTAACTAATTCATCAAGCGATAGGCTTGCTACGATTTTATTTGACGGTGTTAATTATTATCTTGGTCCAACACAGACAGTAATAACTGCTAATACGTGGTACGCATTATCTGGAATTATTACTCTTATGGCAGGAGGAAGTAGCGTCGATATAATGCTTCAACACAGATATATTGATGCCGCCACAGCCAATGGAAAAGTAATGGAAGTGCAGGAGGTCATGGCAATCGACCTAACCGCCCGATTCGGTGCAGGATTAGAACCAGACCTGGCCTGGTGTGACAACAATATCCCTGCATGGTTCGACGGCACTTTAGGCGGTGGCAGTTTCGGTGGAATAGGAGGGTTAAAATGAAACTGAGAGACGGAAATATAATCGTCTGCGACTGTGGGGCAGAGCTTAACCCGGAGATCACAACCGCACAGGATTTTATCAAGTACGCTGATGGTGTGGCAACTTGCTCCAACTGCGGGGAAACAGGGGCAATATCCTTCCCGGTGCCACCTGTAGTGGTAGCGCCTCCAAGCCTGGAGGATAGGGTAGTTACCTTGGAGGGCACCACCACTGAGATAGTCTCAGCCTTAAACGATAAGGGGTTGATACCGTGAGCAAGATAATGGATCTTATGAAGCAGCAGGGCAGGGAACTGAAAGACACCACAAAAGAAAAGCCAACCGGGGAGTTTGCGAAGATGACCGCAACCGAAAAGTGGGTATTGGTGGAAAAACTGCTTCGTGACCTTGGGTATATTAACTAGTCTTATTCTACCTAAACATTAAACCTCCCAGAAAGGGGGTATTTTTATGTCTTTAACACTACAGCAGATCGTTGACATGGCCGACAATAGAGTCCCAAACGCTGAAACTGACGCAACAAAGGTGGAATATCTTGACCAGCTGCAGCGGACACTTTACTCAAAATTCCGGTTTCCACAGGAGATGGTCAAGGAATCCACAGCGGCGGACACGGCATTTTACGAACTGCCCGATTATGTTGAGCCGGGGCGCATACTTAAGGTGGTGCTGACCGACTCAACCGGTAAAAATCCACAGGAATACGCCAGGAAAGAGCTGTTCGAGCAACCAACGTATTTTACCTACACAATTTTTGAGACCGGCGAAACGAATATGATCGGCTTCTACCCGGAGCCCTCCGAGACAGGGAGGCTTATTTTTATAACCTACGAGCAGGGGCCGAACACTCTTTCAAGCACAGACATGACCACTGTTCCAAGGTTTTTCAAAAAGTACCATATGCTTTTTACTTACGGGCTTGCGGCAGAGCTGGCAAAGATTCAGCTGGATATAGGTCTTGCTGATAATTACGACCGTGATTTTAATTCTCTGCTTCGCGAGGCGGTAAAGGAGATTAATTATCCCCAGCCGGTTAAGACACAGGATGTAATGAAGCGATATAGGCGCTACGGGCGCAGGTCGAATGTTGAAGTTATTGTACAGGGTGGGTGATTATAATGGCATGGTCAACATTTGCTGAGTATGCAGCGGAAAAACTACAGGGGCTGGCCGATACTTATAAGGCGGCGGTATCAACATTAATTACCCCTGTTTCTAATGTTGTCGGTTATGGGGCAGTAGGTGACGGCATCACTGACGATACAGCGGCAATTCAGGCTGCTATAGATGCCGCTGCCGTCCTTGGCGGCGAAGTATACTTTCCTCCGGGGACATATCTGATAACATCATCTATTGTTATTGGAAATGGCACTAGCCTTGTATGGAGCACCAAAAAACCAGTAATTTTAAAGGGTATCGGTTGTGGGGGGTCTCCAGGTCCTTATTGGGCAGGTCCATCAGTTTTTATTAAATCCCAGGTCGCAGGCCCAGCCATAGTGATTCAAGGACCAATTAATGCCTGGGGCGTGGAAAACATAGCTCTTCTTGCTGATACCACAAGCCCCCTTGCCGTTGGTTTAGGATTATATTCCGCACAGTTTGGCGGGACGAAGAATTTAACAATCAGCGGTTTTTATGCGGCGGGAATTATAGAGACCACTGTCGGTACTTTATCGCTCTGCGAGCATAATGTTTTTGACAAGACGTGGATCTTGCTTCCGGCTGCCGCCCCTGATGCTCGGGGAGTTATAATTACCGGAACTGGTGAGTATGGCTGTGGTTACGAGGAATATCGGAGTTTGTATATTTGTCTAACAGCAGCTACGCAAATCGGTATAATTCTGGGGATGTGCGACAATATTAATTTCTTTACAACGGAGATTCCATGTACTGTTCCTGGAGTGGCTATTCAATTCAACTATGCCAATGATGCCACTTTTCTTTACAGGACAGCTGTGCCTTCCGAATGTTCTTTTCACGGTATTGATGTTTATGGAAATAGTATTGTCAACTATGCACCGGATGGTTATGGGCCGCCTCCGGCCTTATCGCCAAACAGAATATACCGCTTTTCTCGCACAAATAGTGCAACTATACCACGGCTTTATAATTTAGCCATTGTCAACGATGCCGGGACTTTACAGTGTAAAGCTAAAATTGTAGCAGCTCAAAGTATCGACGCGGTTGCAGCAAAGGTTTTGCTCGACACAGCCGTACATGATTATGACTCAATTTTTGATGCTGTTAATAGCCGTATTACACCAACCAGGCCAGGAGTATACAGGATTAGCGCCCACCTTACTTCAAACAGTTTTACTGGGGCAAGTATGCTAATTGGGATGATAAAGAAAAACGGTGCTGGTGCCGCAGTGGCACAGTCTTATATAAGTAATAATGGTGTTGCCGCAACTTCTGTAATTTGCAGTGATGTTTACATGAATGGAACAACAGATTACCTAGAATTGTGGGGGATGATAACGGGGGGTAGCACGGCGTTAATTATTGAACCGCAAAGCACATTCTTATCGGTTGTTGGGCCATTTGGGATGTAATTAAGCATTTAATATGGCTTACTAAACCAAGAATATACAAGATCAAAACAAACTCCATTTCCTGGCTCGTACCAATTTATTGATAAAGTCAAAATTAAAAAAACCAAAATAATTAAAATGGAAGTCCAATCGATTAAACGCCAATTTTTCACTTTATCGCTCCTTGTAACTCTGGCTCGTGCCTGTTTTTGTTATTTATTCTACGTAAGGTTTACTTTTCCTGCTTTATAGAAAAGTGCGAGTAGGTGGTGATTCTATGGCTCAGTGGCAATCTCTCCCCGGTATCCTTGACCCGATACCAATAAATAAATTCCTGGGGGTTAACAGGCTGGACCCTTTTTCTATTCCTGAAGGGGCCGCCACCAGCTTAAAAAACTTCACATCTTCAGCATTTCCTACCTTAACCGTAAGGCCTGGGTTTTCTAACCTCGGCGTTGCTTTTGGCGGGGCCATTGTTGGCCTTGGAGTGTGGAAGGATACAGAGCTTCATGCCGTAGGTGGAGGGACGTGGAACAAATGGACCGGAAGCGCATGGAGTGCGGTCTTGGCCTCCAGCCTTTCCACCACAGCACAGTGGAGTTTTTGCAACTTCAAGGGCAGCTTTTCCGGAATAAACCTCCTTGGCGTGAATGGGGCGGTGGCTAAAAAATATGACGGGTCTACTGTTTCAGCCCTGGCCAACTGTCCTGCCGGGGCAAACTACATTGACACCCACGACAACCGGGTATATGTGGCCGTTGACTTCACGCTTTATTATTCAGCGTTAAGGAAAGCCGAGGATTGGACAACGGTTAAGGATTCCGGAAGCATTGTCGTAGAGACTCCGGATGGGGAAAATATATCAGGAATTAAGGCCGGGCCAAAGCACCTTGTTGTCTTCAAGCCGCAGAACATGTTCAAGCTGTATGGCACCAGTTATCTTGATTTTGAACTGGTCCAGGTGAGTGACAAAATAGGCTGCGTTGCCGGAAACACCCCTATAATGGTAGGCAACTATCTCTATTTCCTCGGTCATGACGGCATCTATCGGTATGCGGCGGGGCTGCCGGAGAAAGACTTTTCCCTGCCGATTGACTGGTATGTGCAGAATATCAACATGACATACAGGAGTAAGGCATGTAGCGGCACGGACGGCAGGAGGCTTTATATGTTCCTGCCGATAGGAACGGCCACTGAGCCGTCGCACGGCCTGGAATATGACCCCGTTTTTAATACCTGGTACGTGTGGGAGCTGCCCCACTACCCGAGGTCGTTTGCCTATTTCAACGAAGACTGGTATGGCGGCGACTCTGCCGGCCAGGTCCATTTGATGGGCGGGTCAGACGATGCCGGGACGGCTATCTCCTGGGAGTGGATCTCAAAACCCTTTGGAGAAGATAAGTTAGTGCGAATAAAGCGTTGGCTAAAACTTTGGGCAGAGGTTGAGATTCCCACCGGGAGCACCTTTAATGTTTACCTGTCAAAAGAAAAAGATGGCAACTCCGACTGGACTGCCGTAACCTACAACACGGTTGACAAGCGGGTAATTATTCCTACTGATGTGGTGGCCTTGGCTAATTATGTCAGGATAAAGCTTTCCGGAACCGGACCGGTGAATATTTACGAGATTAACAGGAGGCTCAGGGAACTGCCCTTATAGGAGGTGACACCTTGTCTACCACTGCGATACCCGAATTAATATATCCCAAAGACCTTCAGGACGCAACGAATCAGCTGATAGAGATACACGACTACCTTAACTGGCTATTGAAGCACCTGGACCACCTGAACGTGAAGCAACTCTATACCGAATATTGCAATATTCAGTCAGAGGACGGGGAAACGATTATTAAAGGCCCTGTCCTTGAGATGTACGACAAGCAGGCAACGCCGGTATTGAGGCTGAGGCAGGGGTATGATCCTGTAACGGGAAATTTTGTTTTTGAGCTTTACAATGCCACCGGGGGGCAGACGGTCTATATTGACTCAAACGGCAATGCCGTATTTACCGGCTCGATAATAGGTAGCACTATAACGGGCGGGACGCTGCAGACATCTGTCACTGGCAATAGGATTGTTATAACCGGAAATTCATTGCTTACATATAAAGGTATCTCCGGAACAGATTATTTGCATGGCCCGGCATGGGGAACATCGGCTGGGGACCCTGCTAACTTCGGGGATGTGTTTTTCTATAACGAAGGAACAGCTGTTATGCAGTTTTATAATACACTGACAGATGGATACCTTATAAAAGCATTGAATGGAAAAATTCTTGGTCTTGGCTCGTCAGGAACCAATGTGGATGCACTTGGCTCATGGAGTTTTTCTCTTGCCGACTCCATCACCGGCCTTTCAGCAGCATCAGGAACCACAGGGCCAGGCGGGGCTGACAACCATACTCATTCAATACCAACGCGAACAGTAGGTTAAGAATAGGAGGTTACCCATGGAAACCAAGGAAATTCTGAAGAAAGAAAAAGAGCAACGCCTTCTGGGCCTTAAGATTATGCGCTTCCGTCTGCAAATGGATATGGCCGCATACAAGGCTAACGAAGATGAGGAAGGCGCAGAAAAAGCCCAAAAACAGCTTGAGCAGGTCGAAAAATCTTATGCGGCAATTGAGGTAATGCCGATAGAAGAGACGTAAACAAAGGCCCCTGTTATTTGACAGTGTTTTGTCTTATAATGGGATCAAAAACCAGGGAGGCGGTAACATGAGAAAATATTTTGTCGGAGTGGTTTTTGGTCTCATCCTGGGACTGTCTGTGGCGGCCTATGGCAGCGGTATGATTGGAAAGGCGGTAGATACTACCTATCCGGTCTATATCGAAGGACAGAGGGCAGAATTGGACGCTATAGTCATTGAAGGGGTGTCCTATCTGCCCGCCAGGTACATAGCGGAAAGTGTAGGGTATAAGGTGGACTTTGTTAACGAGCAGATTGTTTTGACGGAGCCGGTAGAAGTGGCTACGGTGGAACCTGCACCGGAGCCGGTAACAGAAACGCCAGTGGAGGAAGTGAAGTCAGTGACAATAAATAAGTATGTATGTGATATTCTCGATTTGGATACGCCGTATATTTACAAAGCTATAGATGGAGAATGGTTTTACCCGCCAGTGGCTTTTATTAAGTACCTAACAAACGATGGAAATATCTATACAATAAATTTACCATGGAAAACTGTTGCCATAGACGCAGGCAAGGAATACTCTCCTGGTATGGACGGGGGGAAAATAGACGGGAGGGTATTTGTAAGCCTCTCGTCTGTTGGCCTAAAACCGATAATAAGCGGCGACACAGTAACCATTGTTAGAATTGAGTAGAACCAAGTCAACTAAATATCTAAAAGCACCTCCAAGCGGGGGTGCTTTTATTTTACAAAGGGGGGTGTAAAATGGCTCAGATTAGCTTACGCGACCTGGGGCAAAAGTACAAACTTGATGTTGGGTATGACGAGACTGCGGACCTGGCGTCTATTTTTAACCCTTCGACGGGGAAATATGTAAGTTTTAAGTCCGGCAGCCCGGAGGCCGCAAAATATGGCCTATCCTATCAGGACGGACGGCATTATACGGACTTTAACAATCCAACATTAAGGGGCGCCCTGGGTATAACTGATCAGCCGTCACAGCAAAATCAGTATGGGACACAGATGAGCGACATACTAAGCCAGCTAAGCGGCGGCATAAATAAGCCCTTTTCCTATAACCCAAAGAGCGATCCGGCCTACCAGTCAGCGGTGAGAGAGGCAGGGAGACAGGCTAAAACAGCTTCCGGGAGGGCCATGGAGGAACTTAACTCCAGGGGTATTCTCAATTCCACTGTGACAAGCGACAGGCTGGGGCAGATTGAGCAGGAGTCCATTGCCGGGGTGAATGACCGGATATTGCCGCAGCTGATGAATCAGGCGTACAGCAGGTATCAGGACTCAGTGTCTAACATGTCTAACCTTGCCAAAATCTATCAGGGGCTAGAATCCCAGACATACGACAGAAACAGGCAGGCCGAGGCTGATAACCTGGCGGCGCAAAATGCCGAAGTGGAAAGAGAGCAGGCAAAGCTTGACAATGCATGGGGCCGGGTAAAACAACTTGGCTATGTAGACAATGCCGCCTCTGTTATTCTGGGGATCCCTGTGGGCACGAGGTCATTTGATGCTCAGAAGTCTTATGATGATAGGCAGAGCCGCCTACAGTTAGCCAGGGAGCAGATTTCCGGGGCCATGGCGAGGACACAGGCCAGCAATGCCGCATCTATGGCAAGGACGCAGTACACGCAGGGGCAGATTAACTCCAGGCAAAGTAACGACATGACAGAGCAGGAAATAAATAACTTGGCCCTGCAAATGGCAAAGGCAGATCCGAGACTGGCGAACGAGTACAATGCCGCTGATGGGGCAAACTACTTTACCCTTAACCAATTACTCGATGCGTATAAAACACAGTTGACTGAAGACACGGGCGGGGATACTGGCGGCGAAGATGTTCAGGCACTAATTGACCAAGCCCGGGCAAATGGTTACTCAGAGGATGAGATAGCCGATTCTCTACGCGGGGACGGAATAGACCCGGCTGAATACGGCCTATAAAGGCGGTGTGGTAAATGGCATTATCACTTCAAGACATGGCTAAGACACCAAAAAAATTGCAGAAGTTGGCTGAAAAAAAGAAACCAGCCAAAACCACGCCCGATCAGATACCGCAAAGGTCTGTCCTCGAAAGACTTGTTCGGGGGGTGCGTTTGCCCCTTCAGGCCATAGGCAAAGCGGCTACTTTTGGGATTGGCGGCAGCGGTGGACTGATAGAGAGAAAGTTGTCCGGACTGATGGGGACTGACATAAATCCAGCAATAACGCCAGAAACGGGTCTTGAAAAAGGCCTTTCAATCGGTGGTGAAATCGTCGGTTCTGCCGCTCCCATAGGCGGCATTTATAAGCTGGCAAGGCCTGCCGTAGCAAAGGCCATAACATCAACAGGGATCCCCGGAAGAATTGCAAGGACCGCCCTTCCTGGATCTGCGGCTGTGGGGACATACGAGGGGGCCCGGTCAGCAGCAGAAGGAAACCCTGCCGGCCAGGTGGCCAAGGACACACTAATGGGCGCCGCTGTCGGTGGAGTTGGTGATGTTGCCGGCAGGGCACTGCTGAAGGGTATATCTAAGTTGGCCAAGATACCCAAAAATACCCGGGCAGAAAAAGAGGCGTTCGGGGCCGGGATGGATGTCGGGGAGAAGTTGGATGGAAAAAAACCTGCTCCCTCTGCGGCAGTCCCGGAAAATACAGCAGACTCCTTCCGGGCAAAGATCAACCGCACACCTGAAAAGAAAAGCAAATTCAAGGACTTCGCTGAAAACTTCAGAACTCAGTTTGTTGACGACCTGGCCCCCCTGGAGAAGCTGGAAAAAGGTGTACGGGGCAAAATAGCCAGCGCAGAGGACAGCCTTTATAAAACCGCCCGCCTATTCAGAGGTGTGCCCACAAAGGCAAATCAGTATGTCAAGGATCGCCTTGTGCCAGTAATTGACAACGTAGAAAAGAGTGGTTACAATTATAGTGACCTCGGCGATTACGCCCTTGCAGTTCACGCCAGGGATGTTAACGCCAGCGGCTTGAAATCTGGCTTCACAGACAATGAAATCAAGGCCGTACTTGATAAGTTCGGTACTCCGGAAATGGAGGCAGCACGGCAGCAGCTTGTAAAGGTGAGCACTGAGCTACTTGACGACCTAGCCGCCAGCGGAGTAATTGAAGCAGAGTTGCCGCAAATACTGCGTGCTAAATGGCCTAACTACATGCCCCTGTTCCGGCATTTTGATGATGATAAGATAGAATTTGCCGGGGGACTGAGTAAGACACTTGCCAATGTCACTTCACCCATTAAAAAACTAAAAGGATCTGAAAGAGATGTTGTTGACCCTGTTGAATCTATGGTTAAAAACATCTTTAAGTCAATCAATGCCTCCGAAAGGAATAGGGTGGTGGCGCAGCTTGGCCGACTTGCCGATGAGGACACTGCGGGGCAGTTTGTGCGCCGTCTGGCCCCCGGAGAAGAAAGGGGCAGGCTAAACACTGTTTATGAACGTGTCAACGGCGAGAAGGTGCATTATGAGGTTCAGCCGGACGTCTACAAGGCCATTATGGATCTTGACGGAGAGTCAGCTAGTTTTCTTGTCAAGATGCTTCAAAAACCGGCTTCCGTCCTTCGGGCCGGCGCAACTCTGACACCCGAGTTTTCTTTCCGGAACCCCATGCGTGACGTTGTGCAGGCTTACGTTGTCAGTAAGTCAGGTTTTAACCCTGTCATAGACTTCCCCCGGGCCTTGTTTGATGTGGTGCTCAAAAAAGACGTATACAAGCAATGGCTGCGGGACAGCGGCGGTTATGGCAACATTGTTTCCATGGATAGAAACGTCCACCGGGAAGTATTGAATAAAATAATCAAGGAGCCGGCTGGACAGAAGTTTGTCAATGTTATTTCCGGCAAATCTCTTATTGGAGTATTGCGGGCCATTGCAGATGCTTCAGAGTCAGCTACAAAGCTGGGTGAATACAAGGCCGCAATAAGAAGCGGAGCAAGTAAACCGGAGGCGGCATATCGTTCCCGGGATATTATGGACTTTGCCCGGGCCGGGGTAAGTGTGCGGCAGGCCAATAGAATTGTGGCTTTTCTAAATGCTAACATACAGGGCAAGAGCAAGCTGCTAAGAGCTATCAGGGAGGACCCTGTAAAGGTTACTGTAAGGGCATTAAAGGCTGTCACGCTTCCCAGTATAGGCGCATATATGGCGCAGAAGTATATGGCTAACGATGTTCAGCAGCAGACAATACAGGATGCTCCGACATGGCTAAAGGATACCTTCTGGCTTATCCCGGTCCCGGGTACAAATCAGGTGGCCAGGATACCGAAACCGTTTGACCTGGCCCCGGTGTTTGCTAATCTACCTGAAAGAGTTATTCAGTATGCTGCCGAGAAAGACCCGAAGGCTTTTGACGACTTCGCAAGCCAGACGCTAACACAGTTTTCCATCCCGGTGATGCTGACCGGCCTTGCGCCCTTTGTTGAAGGGATGGCTAATTACTCCTTCTTCCGGCAAGGGCCGATTATACCGGAAAGGGAAAGGGATCTGAACTTCCCTGACCAGTACGACATAAGGACCTCTGAGGTTGCAAAGGGCATTGCTAAAGGAGTGAACACGATTACCGGGGGCGAAGGGGCACTTAAAAACTTCGGTTCTCCCCGGGTGATTGACAATACCATAAGGGGGTTAACGGCTGGCCTCGGGACATATGCCACCAGTGCCATAGACACTTTACTGGAGGCAACGGGGGCCGTAAGCAAGCCAGCCAAGCCGAGCAAGAAGATAAGTGAGTTGCCGCTATTAAAAGCCTTCCTTGTAAATGAAGGGGCCTCCGGTAAATCAATGTCTGACCTGTACGACACCAGGGAAAAACTTACTCGGGAGAAAGGGTCCGCCAAGGCTAATAGGCAGCCATTTAAGGAGGGTGGCAAACTTAAATACACCCAACAGGTAACTAAGCAGATAGGCGATATAACCAAGGCCATTCGGCAGATTGAAAACAACCCGAACATGTCACCACAGGAAAAGCGGAGCAGAATTGAAGACCTGAACAGGAGAAGGAATGAACTGGCGAGAGCAGCAGCCAGTAAATTATAAAAAGGGGTGATGCTTTGTCCTGGTACATGTGGGTAGCGATTTACGTGTTCATTGGATGCTTTGTCCTGTTTGCCATAATTCCAGAGAAGTCCATTGGGTTTACCCTGGGGCTATTGGTAACAGGAATAGCATCGTACCTATTTATGAAACACGTGCCTGACCCTAACTACAGATGTGAAGAATACGAAATGACAAAGAAAAAACCGCCCTCATAACGGGGGCGGTTCTCTTTTACGGTGGCAGACCCCCGCGGGGGTGGCCCTACGGGGCGGGAGTGTGCGCTCCCTGTCTGCATAATCAGAATATCACAAAAGCCTGTAAAAAGGGCAATGAAAAGTTGACAATGAGATAAAAGTCTTAGGGGGTGGGACGTTGACTGATTGCACTTCATGCGAAAGGATGGCGAAGGCAGAAGGGGCCATCGAATCCTTACAGAAGGGAGCCGAGAACATGGAAAACAAACTCGACAAGGTGGACGGGAAGATTGACACACTTAAATACTGGATAATGGGAGTCATGGCTACGGCCCTGGCTTCTATTTTTGTTAATCTGGTGACGTAGAAGGGGTGATTTTATGCCTATTGAGTGGGTAGGGACGGTTAATTGCCGACGGGGGCGCGGGGGCCGGCAGCCGGTTGCCATTGTCAACCACATCACCGCAGGGAAATATCCGGGCTGCCTATCCTGGATGAAGAACCCGAATTCAAAGGCCAGCGCCCATTACCTGGTGACCAAGGCGGGACAAATATACCAGTTGGTCCAAGATGCAGACACTGCCTGGCATGCCGGAGCCGTGAATAAGCCCAGCTGGCCCCTGTATGACGGGACGAACCCAAACTACTATACCCTGGGCATTGAACACGAAGGATTGTCGGGGGATGAGCTGACCGAGGAGCAGTATCAGGCCACCTTTTGGCTACATAGGCAGTTGATTGCCAAGTGGGGTATCCCGGTGGATCGGGACCACATCATCGGCCATTACCGGATTGATTCGGTGGATAGGCCAAATTGTCCCGGGCCCGGTTTTCCGTGGGACAGGTTATTTAATGATTTAAGGGGAGGTAGTACAGTGCCGGAAAAGTGGGAAATCAAGGCGATACAGGATGCAGAAAATGCCGGGCTAATCGAGATGGGGGCGCACAAGCCCGAGGAGGCGGCCAATAAGGCTTTTGTTCTGGCGGTATTGATGAAGGTTAGCAAGGATATGCAGGCGGTGACTGCGGAAAACAGGAGACTTCGCCAAGTAATCAAACAGGCCGGCGCGACCCTGGCACCTGAAATGGTTTAGGGGGTGATTCCCTTGATGCCAAAAACGAACCGGTGAAAATAAGTTTAAGGAGGAAAAGAAAATTGGAAGATAACAAAGCATGGTGGCAGTCAAAGGCGGTGTGGGGCGGGTTGGTGGCCCTTGGCTCTGCGGTGGCCGGAGGTTTTGGAATCTACGTTGACGGAGCAACGCAGGAGGAAATAGCTAATTACATTGTCGTGGGGGCCGGGGCCGTGGGTGCGCTGTTAGCTATTTACGGGCGGCTGAAGGCTGAGAAGAAGATAGGAAAATAAACGGCGCCCCTTTGGCCATAAAACAGCCCATTTTGTACCTTCATTTGGGATGCGACCCTTTATCCTAAAGGGTTTTAACGTGGCCATCTAATGGCGCCTAAAACAACCAACCCCCACCTTTCGGTGAGGGCCGGTGGCTCAGTTTAATACCCTGAGCGGTCGTCTGCTTATTTTTATTATATACATTATCGGACGAAATTAATATAGCTTTATAATTTTTTATTTGGCGGGTGTCTGCTAATCCGACCCGCCGAAACATTTCACCTTCACCCTCCCCGTTCCAGGGTCCGTGGTAAATGGTGGGCCGGGTGGGACTCGAACCCACGTCCGGACGTTTAGCAGACGACCGCTTTATCCAACTAAGCTACCGACCCACAATTTGTTACTTTGACACAAAATATAGAAATC
>Ga0307376_10000570_pt1 | contig 45082 bp, 56 predicted proteins | sample TR2MG_FD_202536 | JGI IMG/M metagenome (GOLD analysis project Ga0307376, IMG submission 202536) | Soil microbial communities from Risofladan, Vaasa, Finland - TR-2 | ecosystem: Environmental > Terrestrial > Soil > Coastal area > Acid sulfate soil | place: Finland: Risofladan, Vaasa | collected...
CAATTTATGCCGGCAACTGCGGCTCAATATGGACTTAAAAATCCAAACGACTTTAACGAATCATCCGACGCGGCTGCGCGAATGTATCGTGATTTGATAAAGGCGAACGGCGGGGACGTGAGCAAGGCGGCAGCAGCTTACAATTGGGGGCAGGGTAATCTTAACCGTAAGGGCATGGGTGCCGCCCCGACCGAAACTCTCAACTACATCAATAAAGTCACTTCAGGCATAGGTGGCGCTTCGCAGGCGGCCGTCGGTGCTGGCGCTGGTCAAGTTGCACAAGGCAACCTTGTGGGTGCCCCCGCGGCCGGTAGCCGGAGCGTGGAAACCCACATTGGTGAAGTCAAGGTCTACACGGCGGCCACGGATGCCAACGGTATTGCCAAGGACATGGGCAAGTCGCTGGATTACCTCTTTACCTCGCAAGCCAATTACGGGTTGACCTGACATGCCGCTTATCCCATTCCCCAGCGTCCCCAAGCTGCCAGGCGTCCCGGCATTGCCGCGGTCGGCCAAGTTCCCCCCAATCGTCCGGGTGGGCCTTGGTTTGCTGCAAGGGATGCTATGGCGCATTTTCCAAGTGCAAACCCGTTGGGGTATTTGGGACAGCAAGGGCAAGCCGCTTGGCGACCCGTCCAAGTTCACCGGCCTGATTGGCAACGCACTGGAAGCCGCCGGCCTGGGCTCCACGTTGTCCACCGGCTCCGTGGATTACTCCAAGGAAACCCGCGTAAGCGACTTCCCGCTTGAGCGGGGCAGCTTTGCCGCCTACAACAAGGTCGAAACCCCGGCGGCGCCGCAAGTAGTCCTTTGCATGCAGGGCAGCGAAAAGAACCGCCGCACCTTCTTGGAAGCCATCGACAAGGCGTGCAAGTCGACGGACCTTTACAGCGTGGTAACTCCGGAAGTGACCTATATCAACTACACGGTCGAACGGTACAACTACGCCCGCCACAATTCCAAGGGCGCGACCCTGCTGATTGTGGAAATCACCCTTAAGGAAATCCGCCAAGTATCGGCGCTTTACACCACGTCCAACAAAGGGCAAGTCGACAAGCCGAAGGAAGCCGGCGCCACGCGGCAAGCGGATAATGGCAAGGTGCAAGCCCAAACGCCCAAGCCTTCCACTCTCAAGAGCATTGCCAACAAATTGCCGGGCCTCGCTGAAAAGGCCGGCAACTATCTCCAAGGGCTGGTGAACTGATGCAAACCGTACCCCTGCAGCCCGTGCCGTCCCAATCGACCAAAGTTGTTTTGGGTGGCCAGAATTGCCAAATTCTCATTTACCAAAAGCCGCAAGGTTGCTTTGTTGATATCAATGCGGACGGCGTCGACATTGTTGTCGGCATCATCGGCCGCGATGCGGTCCCGCTGGTTTGCCGTGAGTACACCGGCTTTATCGGCAATTTGCTTTTCATTGACACGCAAGGTAGCGACGACCCCAGCTATGACGGCTTGGGCTCCCGCTGGTCCTTGGTCTATCTGACGGCGGAAGAAAATGCCCTCATTTGAGAATAAAAAGGCGCTCCGCTTCGTCGTCACGTTGGGTAGTGACAATCCTAAATTTGACGAAGCGGGCTCTGACCAGATCGTCCTGCAAGGCTACCGTGCGACCGCAACTTGCGAAAATGCCGGATGGGTGCAGATGGGCGAACTCCGCGCCGAAATTTTCGGCGTGTCACAGTCAGACATGAACGCGATTACAAGTTACCCGTTACGCATAACGGAAGCTACCCGCAACAAAATTGTGGTTTACGCCATCGACGGCAAGCAAGAAAGCGTAGTGTTCGCCGGGAACATGGTTAAAGCATGGCCCGATTATTCGCGCATGCCCGATGTCTGTTTTCGCATACAGGCGCAAGCCGCATATTCTGCCGCATTGCAAACCGTTGCGCCGCGAAGTTTTAAAGGTGGCGGCGATGTTGCTGACATAATGCGGCAGATTGCGACCTCAATGGGGCTGGTCTTTGAGAATTCGGGCGTTAACGTAAAACTAGCCGACGTGTATCTGGCAAACACAAATTTGGAGCAGGCCCGCGATTTGGCAAAAGCTGCTGGAATTGAGCTTAATATCGAAGGCAACGTCCTCGCCATTTGGCCTAAGGGGTCATATCGGAATGCGTTGATTCCGCTCGTTTCGGCTGACACGGGGCTGGTTGGTTATCCAAGTTTTGACGGAACATTTCTGCGATTCGACACGTTATACAATCCGTCATTCATAACCGGCGGCCTAATTCAAGTTGAAAGCGACAACCTTGCGGCAAAAGGTCAATGGCAGATTTTAAAAATGGCGCATCGGCTCGAATCCGAAAAGCCGGGCGGCGCTTGGTTTTCCTCAGCAGTTGGAGTGGCTCTAAATTATTATGTCCAAAACCGTTAAAAATCCAAATGGGTTGATGCCATTGCAAGCGGCGCTTGGTGAATTTGATCGCATCGCCTTCATGGTGCAACAGGCGCTAGGGAAGATGCAAACCGCGACCCTGGTCCGCATTGAGTCTTGCACGAATGCGGGCGGCCTGTCCCCCGTGGGCTATGTCGACGTCACTCCGCTGGTCAACCAATTGGACGGCCAAGGCAACCCAACGCCCCATGTGACAATTTACAACGTACCCTATTTCCGGCTGCAGGGCGGCGCCAATGGCATCATCATTGACCCGCAAAAAGGGGACATAGGCGTCGCCGTATTCGCCAGCCGGGACATTTCGCAAGTCAAGACCACCAAGAAGCAGGGCAACCCCGGGAGCCATCGCCAATACAGCTTTGCCGACGGCATGTACCTTGGCGGCATGCTCAACGGCACCCCGACGCAATATGTCCAATTCAGCGCCGCGGGCATCAAAATTCATTCCCCGGTCGCTGTGGTGCTGGACGCCCCCGATATCCAATTGAATGCGGCTACTGTGGAAATCAACGGCACCACGTCGACCACGGTCACGACGCCAATTTTTACGGTCAACGGGGATGCTGTAGTCAACGGGCATACGACCATGGCCGGGGGAATAGCCCAAACCGGCGGCGGGGCCGCTTCGTTCTCCGGCTCCATGACAGTAACCGGCGACGTGACAGCACAGGGCACAAGCGTTCATAATCACGTTCACGGGGGAGTTCAACCCGGGGGCGGTAACACAGGGGCGCCGGTATGACGCAGTACAATACGCTTTTGCTAGATCAATCGGCCTGGGATTTGGTCATTGACAGCGCCGGTAATATTGCCATGGCGACGCCCCCCTACGCCCTCGCTCAAGACGTTGCAAGCGCCGTGCGGCTCTTCCTGGGGGAACTTTGGTACAACACGCCCAAAGGCATTCCGTACTTTGAAGACGTGCTTGGGCACTTGCCGCCGCTGTCATTGCTTACGGGCTACATGGAACAGGCAGCGTTGACGGTTCCCGGCGTCGTGTCGGTACAGGTTATAATATCGGAATTCTCAGGCCGTGAGATTCGCGGCGAAGTCCAATTTATTGACGAAACGGGGGCCGCAAGTGGCGTCACCTTCTAGCGTGCCAAAAATTCAATTTACGCCCGCGGGTTTGGTTATCCCGGCAGAAGCTGACATTTTAGCCGGCGTGCAAGCTGACATGAATGCCGCGTTTGGTGGCGGCTTGAATCCGGGCCTTGAAACTCCCCAAGGGCAACTTGCTTCCAGCCAAGCCGCGGTAATCGGGGACAAGAACAACGAAGTCGCCCTTGCCGTGAATCAGGTCGACCCGCAATATGCCGACGGCCGCTTCCAAGATGCCATTGGTCGAATTTACTTTTTGACCCGCAAGCCGGCCACTTCGACCGCGGTACAGGCCACTTTGACGGGCATAAGCGGCACGGTTGTTCCGGCCGGCACCCTGGCGCAAGATACCGACGGCAACACCTACGTCAACGCGGGCGACGTGACCATCGGCATTACTGGCACCGTCATTGCTGAATTCCAGAATGCCGCGACGGGGCCAATTCCATGCGCGGCCGGTACGCTTACGTCGGTCTATCAGGCAATCCCCGGATGGGACGCAATCACCAACGCGGCCGACGGCGTCATGGGCTCCGATGTTGAAAGCCGGGCGGACTTTGAATACCGCCGGAAGAATTCGGTCGCGCTGAATGGCAAGGGCACGCTTGGCACTATTTACGCCACGGTCTACAACCTCGCCAACGTGCTTGACGTGTACGCCATTGACAACCCGGCGAACACCACGGTCAACACTGGCGTTACCAATTACCCAATGGCCGCGCACTCGGTCTATGTGGCCGTCGTTGGCGGCGTCGATGCTGATATTGCCGCGGCCATTTGGAGCAAGAAGGATTTGGGGTGCGATTACAACGGGAACACTTCCGTTACCGTCAAGGACAATAGCGGCTATAACTTCCCCCAGCCGACCTATACGGTCAAGTTTGAGCGGCCGGCGGCGTTGCCAATCAAATATGCAGTCAACATAGTTAATGACTCGACGCTACCTTCCAATATTGTTGCGTTGGTCAAGGCGGCAATCATTGCCCGGTTCAATGGCGTCGACGGTACTAACCGGGAGCGCATCGGGTCTTCAATTTTTACAAGCCGCTACTATGCCCCGGTTTCCGCCGTTACGACCAATGTGGCCGTCGTGTCTATTTTGATTGGCACCAGCACGGCTACGCTTACAAAAGTTGACGTTGGCGTAGATCAAGCGCCCACATTGTCCGAAGCTGACATTACGGTGAACCTCGTATGATTGACGTCGAACGGACGATTATTTCGCAGTACGGGAACAGCGCGACCATTACGCAATTGGTCCGCAATATGAATACGTACTTGGACCCGCGGGCGGACTTCGACACGTTCTACGACTTCGTTTGGAATGTTGAAACGGCCCAAGGCTTCGGCCTGGATATTTGGGGGCGCATTGTCAATATCAAGCGTGAATTGCTGATACCCGACGCCCCCAATTACTTCGGTTTTAGCGACGCGTTGCCTGGCTCCTACCCGTTCAACGATCAACCGTTTTACGATGGCACGCCCCCAGCAACGCAAATTTACCGGATGGGCGACGCTGCTTATCGGCAATTGATTTTAGTTAAAGCCCTGGCGAACATTTCAGCCACGAATGCGCCGTCGCTAAATCAACTTTTGCAAAATATGTTCGCCGGCAGCGGGCGTTGCTACGTCAACGATTTGGGCAGCATGACCATGCGGTATACGTTTGAGTTCTTGCTAACTAATTACGAATTTGCGATTATGACGCAATCAGGGGCACTACCAAGGCCCGCGGGGGTCGGTGCTATACTTATCACAACCGACATGCCAGTGTTTGGCTTTTCGGAAGCCGGGATAGGTTCGGCGGCTCCGTTTGGCCAAGCCCCATTTATTCAGGAAGGTGCCACAAATGCAGCTAATTAACGCCCCGGGCAAACTGGTTTTGCCATTCGCCACCAGCGGCGCCAAAAACACAATCCCGGTCGCTTCGCAAATTGGTATTGTGGCTGGCGCCGCGTCGCTCACCGACGGCTTCCCGCCACTGACTCGTACCCCCTTGGCCGCGGGCGGCACGCCGCCGTCAGGGCTGGACATGAACGGGATTATTTACGAGTTGTCCGCCATTCTCCGCTGGGCAAATGCTGGCGGCGGTTACATTTACGACGGCACCTTTGCTGCGGATAGCAATGTGGGCGGTTACCCGAAGGGCGCCCGAGTGCTGCGCTCAGACGGGGTCGGGTATTGGCTAAATACCGCCGACAATAACGTCACGGATCCGGAAGGTGCGGGCGCCGTAGCCGCTGGCTGGGTTCCTGACTTCACGAATGGGGTCGCCGCGGTCACAATGACTGGATCCAACGTTACGTTGACCGCTTTGCAATACGGCAAGCCTATCATTGTCATTTCAGGGCTACTTACCGCAAGCCTGAATTTGATTTTCCCGAGCATTGCCGGGGAATGGACCGTTATCAACAACACGACCGGCGCGTTTTCTGTTACCTGCAAGACGGCGGCCGGAACTGGCGTCGTCGTTAATTCCGCGCAAGCAATCGTTGGGGACGGAACCAACATTTACAGCGCGGTCAACGACGCCATTTCGTTGCTTGGCGAAAACGTAGCGCACGCCGCTGGAACTGCTGACGCCCTGACGGCCGCATTTACTCCGGCGCCGCACTTCTGGCCCGACGGCGTCCCCTTTTTCGTCCGTGCCGCAAGTGCTAATGCCACGACGACCCCAACCTTCACCCCGAACAGCGGGACTCTGACGGCTAAAACAATTGTCAAGGGCGCCAATGGTGCTTTGGTTGCCGGAGATATTGCCGGCGCCGGCCATTGGTTAGTGCTGCAATATGACGCTACGCTTGACGAGGTTGTTTTGTTAAATCCGGCCACGGGGATTGCTGCCATATCCGGAACGCCGCCCGTCGTTGGCAGTACCCGGAATGCTTTGATGCAGGTAAGTACCGCGTCCGCGTCCGCTACTTTTACTGCCGACGAGGTGGTCGTCGCGGCGGCTTTGGGCGGTACGACCTACCGGCTCGCGATCTACTCCCAGGTGATCAACTTGGCTACCACTGGTGCGGGCGGTATGGATACCGGGGCCGCCCCTGCGTCAGGCTTTGTCAGCCTTTACGCTATCGCAAAAGCGGACGGGACGAAAAATATCCTCGCGTGTGCCGTTGCCACGTCGACCGATTCCGTGTACTCGGGGGCGAACATGCCCGTCAATTACGTGACCTCTGCCCTCATTGGCATTTGGCCGACGAACGGGTCGAGCCAGTTTATACCGGGGCGAATCGCTGACCCGCTCGGTAGGAAATTCCAGTATCAAACATACCCCGCAATATTTACGGGTCGCGCGCAAATCTCGACGTACACCTCGCAATCGGTTTCCGCCGCCGTACCTGCCGCCGCGAAGTATTTTTCCACGCTATTCACTGGCACGTATGTCGGCGGAATTTTATTTGGCGCATCCGCCGACGCAACGGGCACAGGGGCAAAAACGGTAGCGGCCTACGGCCAAACCGGACCGGTCGTTATGCCCGGCGGCGCAGCCTCGGACAACTGTGGCGCGATTTTGACGGATTGCCCCCTAATTACCCCACAAACTGCATACATGATTGCGTACCAAGTCGGCGGCAGCTCGGTCATTGCAATGTACATTTCCGATTTCTCTTGGTAAGGATACCCCATGCCCTATATCCTAAACACCCAAACCGGCGCGGTTACGTGGCACGATCCCGCCGAAAACTACCAACCCAAAGCCGACGAAATCGACGTAGGCGCGTCAATGCCTGCCCCCTCGCGGCAATCGGTCGTCGCCAAAGTTTGGCAAAGCATCAAGGCCGAGCGTGACCGCCGCAAGGTCGGCGGCGTCAAGGTCAAAGTCGGCACGACCAACAAATGGTTTCATTCCGACGACGGCTCCCGCATTCAGCAAATTAGCCTTGTCATGATGGGCGCCAGCATTCCGGCCGACCTGCAATGGAAAACCATGGACGGCAGTTTTATTACCATGACCCAAGCAGTCGCCCAAAGCGTCTTTGCTGCCGCTGCTGCCAATGACCAAGCAATTTTTGCCGTTGCCGAAGGGCACCGGGTCGCCATGGAAGCCAGCGCGGATCCGGCGGTCTACGACTACTCCACCAACTGGCCGGCAATCTTCGGGGAGTAACCGCCGTGCGCGTCCTCTTCTGCACTTCAAAATTACCGGGGGCAGCCATCATTCGGGCGGTTACTTGGTCCGATTGGAGCCACGTCGCCATAATCGACGGGGAAGAGGTCATTGAAGCCACATGGCCCGCAGTTCGCGTTGTCCCCCTGGCGGACGTTCTCGCCAAGCATAGCAGCTTTGTTGTGGCCGACATTCCCTGCCAAGACCCGGCCGCGGTCATTGCCGCAGCCAGCTCCCAAATCGGCAAACCCTACGACCTTACGGCCCTCTTCGGCATGCTTGCCCGCCGCGATTGGCAAGAGGCCGACGCCTGGTTCTGCTCCGAGCTGGTGGCTTGGGCATTCCAGCAAGGCGGGTCGCCCTTATTCCGCCCGGAAGCCCTCTACCGGGTCACTCCGCAACACCTATGGATGATTGCAAAATGACGACGGCTCTTTGGTTCACCTTGTACGTCTACGTTTTCTGGCTGCTTTTCTTGGCGGTCATGGCACTTAAATCGTGCTGGGGCGGCCTTCACGTAATTACAAAAATTCTTGCGGTCCCTGGTGTTTTGGTTGCGTTCGCAATCGACGTGTCGTTCAATTGGTCATTTGCAATTGTCATATTTTTGGACAGGCCACGGGAAGCAACTTTAAGCCAACGCATGGGGCGATATAAGGTCGCGGGCTCAGGCTGGCGCTATTGGTTGGCAATCAGAATTTGCGGGTATCTTTTGGACCCCTTTGAAGTCGGCGGCCATTGCCGTCGGTAATATCAACCCAAACCAAGTGAGTGAGCGCCATGCCCGAAGAAAAAAAAACGTGCAACGTTCCCCCGGAATATTGCCCCCACGTAGCCGAAGCCGCCGACACGGCTGTTAAAAAGGTCTTCGCCATTCTTGGCGTCGACGTCGACGTCCCCAAAGAGGTCGAACAGTTCCGCGAAAATCTCCGCTTTGGCGCCAGCATGCGCCGGGCCGCTGATAAGGGCATGTTGGCAATCATCGGCGCCATTGCGGTCGGTGCCCTGGCCGCACTGTGGGCCGGTATCGTTTCTTCCATCGTAAAGGGGCATTAACCATGCGACACCGTTCATTTTTCCTGCTGGTGGGCACTTTGGTTGCCGCCGGCTTTTCCTTCTACAGTGACCCCGACAGCGGCCTGTCGACCCTCTTGGGCGGCTTGGCTATCGCGCAAGGGGTTTGGGCTGTGGCCGCCGCACATTTGGGGCGCAAGGCCCTGACGGATTACCCGGAAGCCGACCAACGCCGCTTGTTCGCCAAGGCCGCAGAAGACCCCGTCGGCGCCGGGCTGGCGCTTATTGCCCTGGCAATCGTGTTTGTCGGGCTGCTGCTGGTCTTTGCGCCCCGTGCCCATGCCGACACCTTGCCGGCCGGCTTCGCCACGTATGGCCCCGTTCTGAAAGCCGAACAGGCCAAATATTGGGCCGACCATCCGGATCCGGCAATTTTGGCCGCCCTGGTTGAGCAAGAGTCGTGCACCAGCTTGAAGTCGCCGCGATGTTGGAACCCGGCGGCCCGGCTCAAATCGGCACGCGAAGAGGGCGCCGGCATGGGGCAAATTACGCGGGCTTACCGTGCCGACGGCTCCTTGCGCTTTGACGCCCTGGCGGGGCTCCGGGGCCAGTACGGCGCGGACATGGCAGGCTTGTCTTGGGATACCGTCTATCAACGCCCCGACCTGCAATTGCGGGCCTTGGTTCTCATGTCCCGGGATGCCGCCCGAACGTTCCGCGGGGCGCCTGGCTGGCTGGCTTTCGGGGACGCTGGATACAACGGCGGCGTCGCTGGCGTCCAAAAGGAGCGGCGGGCTTGCAAACTATCCGAAGGATGCGACCCGGGTCAATGGTTTGGGCATGTGGAAGCGCATTGTCTCAAGTCCCGGCAACCCATTTACGGCAACCGTTCGGCGTGTGACATTAACCGGGAGCATGTCCGCAATGTGCTTTTGGTACGCCGGGCCAAGTACGTCGGGGCCATGTCATGAACCGCCTTGTCGGCATGATTACGGGCAACCCGGCGACGTTGCTGTACCTTGTGGCCGCGGCGTTCGTCATTGGGCTATCATCCGGCGCCGGGGGTGCGTGGTGGGTCCAAGGGCTACGCCTCGACGCCGTGCAAGCTGAATACGACGGCTTTGTTGCCACAACCAAGGCCCAAGGGGAAGCCGCCAAGAAACTGGCGGACGCTACGGCCGCCGAAGACAAACGGAAAAAGGAGAGTTCCGACCATGAATATCAAACAACTATTGCCAGCCTTCGCGCTGATGTTAAGCGCATGCGCGACGCCCGTGCCGGTAGCCGTTTCGTGCCCGCCGCCCCCGCCGGTTCCCGACGTGTTGACCTCGCCTGTTTCGACCGGGCCGAGCTTGAGCGAACGATACGAGACTTTGATACAGCAATTCAAGGACTCGTTGACCAAGGCAGCGCGGACGCCGTAGGGCTTAACGTGGCGCGGGAATGGGCGCGCAACCAGTGAGCCGATATCAATACTGCCGACTTTGCGACCGCCCATTCCCGCAAGGTAGCGGAAAATGCCCTCATTGCGGGGCAGTTCTTTGTCGGTCATTTTGAGCCACCTTTCGCAGGCCTGAATGTCCAATGCTGAACATCACCACAAAACCGGCATGTTGCCGTGATACGCACCTTGCCGGACGTAATCCACTGATGGCCGCATGATCCGCGTGGATTCAATCCGATTTTATGCTTGCCTAGTTTCATTATCTACCTCTAACAAGCCATTCTCTAGGCTCACAATTCAACTCCAGCACGTTGTCAGCGTTGCGCTTCAATGTCACAGTGACGACTTGAAACTCATTCTGCGGCGGCTTGCAGTCGATTACCGATGCAATTTCCGTGTTGTATTTCTCCCGCTGCCAATGCCCTAAGACGAAGCATGCCGCCAACCAGACGGCGAGGGCTGCCGCAAATATTTTACGCATTGCGCGCCCTCCGATTGTTAATCATCGCCTTGATGACTTGGCATATGGCATCACTGGCATTTTCAGCTTGCACCAATATGGCATTATTTACGCGGTAAAGCCCCGCACTAACTCGTTGCGCTTTCATTCGTCAGCACTCCTATCTAAAAATAAACGGTGCGCCGCCCGCATGCCCGTAACGCCGCCGCCGTTCGCCTGGTAAACCGTGACCATTTCGGCGGCCACATCGTCGGGCAAAAGCTCCGGGCTTTTAGGTGCTGCCGGTAACGTCGGCTCGCTACCATGCTTTGCGATCCATAAGGCTTGTGCGCCTCTTCGACATGCTGGCGGCTCGGGATCATTTACGTCCCAAACTAACCCGCATGGCGCACAGTGCATTTCATCACCGTGGCGGCGAGCGTTACAGTGATGCGCCTTTGACATTTTTCCGCCACTCCTTGTACCAAGGGGCCATATAGATTGCGGAACGGGTCAAGCCAACCTTTTGCGCGGCGGCGTAGGGGGTCATTCCCTGTTCCGTTACCAGCTTGCGGGCCTTGACCATTGCGGCGGATTCGCGGGCGGCCATTATTCAACCCCCAGCAGTTCGACAAGCTGGCAAGGGCTGGCGCTGGCCTGTTCCGGGACCGGAGTGGGCATCGTTCCAACCGACGAAGGCATAGGCGGCCAGTATCAAGAGAATTACGCGCATGGTGCGGGCTCCTTTAAAGTTCAACATAACTATTTCCAAGCGCCGTTTTTATGGCGGCGACAAGGTCTTTTTTGCTGCCAGATTTGTCGCAAAGTTCGATTATTTCCTGAATCAATTGCGCCCTAAATTCGCTTTGTTCAAGCGGCTTTTCCATTTCCGCTTCGGTCGGACGGGCCAGACGGTCGGCCAATTCGTCCGCCAGGCGTTCGCAACGGGCCATAAGTTCCAATTCGACCGGCGTCCGCATAATTGACGGTTCGCAATCAAGCGACCGGATTAAGTGGTCGTCGTCCATGTTTGCCATAAGGCTGGGATAAAGTGTAAGCATGTGCCAATTATAGATAAATTATTTAACGCCTGTCAACGTATAAAATCCAACGTCTTTTAACATCGCTTCGGCCTTGCCCACGTACCACGCATAATCAATATCGTCCGGGAATTCGTCCGGCAACGTCATGCACGGCGTCGCCCCGTAGCTTCCGCCAACAAGGTTGCCGTTGCTGGCATAGACGATGGGGCCAGGCGCTTGCGTGCTGTAGTACCAGCGCACCACCTTTCCCAAATACTCCGGCGTTTGCTGGGCAAAGCAACTTTGGTACGCTGTGGCCGCGTCCGTCACGCTGTCGCCCTTGCGCCACTTGCGGCCCTCTTTGACCCAGCCGTTGGCGGCCAGGGTGCCGACCATGTCCATGACCCGGGCGCCCTTGCGCGGCCCTTCGCCCCACATTTTGATGCCGCCCCCGTTGACCTTCTGGATGGTTACGAATTTGGTAATATCCCGGCATGCGGCTATGGTGTAGTCGACTGGCACGCCCTTTGCCAAGAATTCGGCCACGGCGTCCGCGCAAATCTCGACGTCGGGGTTCTTTTTTTCCACCAAGCCGGCCTTGGCATATTCACCCTTGCGCTTCACGTCGTCCGGGGTCTTGATAGCGAAATAGTTGTTCACGTCCCGGGCGTAAATGGCGACGTAATCGTCCGTTTCCATTTCCAGCCCTGTGCGCTTTTCCCATTCAGCAATTAGGGCTTCCGATATGTGGAGCTTGTCCCGCGGGCAGTTCACCACAATGCCGTCGGTATTGGCTGAAATGACCGGGACGCCGTAAAGTTCGTGCCATTCAATCAGCATCAAAAGGGACAATTGGCCGGTCAACGTGGTTTGAATCAACATTTCAGGGGCAAAAAGTACGCTGTACGGGCTCCCGGTCTTCCCAAAGGTGCCATTAATCATGATCTTGCCGCCCTCGTTGCCGACCTTGGCTTCCTCATATTCCGGGCTGCTTGTGTCCCCGGCCTTCTTCAATTCGCCTTGAAGTGACTTTGCGGCCAGGCGGTCCAACTTAATGGCGTCAAATTCCCGAATGAAGGCGTCGCCCAAGGCCGGCGGCCATGCTCCGGCGTTGACCATCAAATTGGGGTAATAGCTGGCAACGTCCGGCATGCGGATTTGGTGCGTTTCGCTGCTGACAGCGACTAGCCTTTTTTCCTGGGAGTGCAAGCCGCCGATGCCCATTTTATAGACCGACCCGCCAAGTTTAATTTCCAGCCCGTCAAGCTGTGGCGGCATGGCGACGGTGCCCTTGGCGTCAAGCTGGAAAATGGATTGCTGCACCAGTTCAAGCGCCCTTTGCAATTGGGGCGACGCGTAGGAAATGAACGCCGGCACCTTGTACCGAAATTTCAAGTTCCAATCAATTTCCGGCTTGAAGATGCGCCGCCCCGTGGCCTGTTCGCATCGGCGCTTCAATACGGCTTCCGCGACTTGGGCATCGGACTTGCTCCGAAGGTCCAACCCGTACCGCTTGCCCAAGGCTTCCCGCTGGTGAATTTGTGGGGCCAGGGCATCAAAGAGGGCTTCCAGCACGGCAAGGTCGTTTTCGCAATACGTGTCGACCTCCACAATCTCCGCTTCCGTGACATAGTGGCCCGGGTCATACGGCAAGTCGCGCATGGTCTTACAGTGAATCCGGCCGGCGTATTGCTTTTGGGAGCCGACGCCGGGCGCCACTTCCATTACGTCGATATGGTCTGCGGGACGCCACTCCGGCAAGCCAAGTTCCCAAGGCTTCACCTTTTCAACGATGATACGGTCGTTAAGCCATTTCAATTGCTCCGCGGTGTAGCCGGACAGCGCCGCGGTAATCATGGGGACGTCGTAATAGTTGCCGTTGAAGCTGACGGAACAATAGGCGTCGAACAGTAGCCGAATGCGGGCCGCGGTCACAAGGTTAAATGCCTGGCCCGCCCGGAGCCGGAAGCCATAGACCGGCGCCCCAGCTCCACGGGGGCGGAACTTAAGCAACCAATAGTTGGGAAAACACTCAGTGTCGTAGAAAGCGACGGGGCGGGCCGCAGTGGCTGGTGGGGGCGGCGCAATCACAGCAGCCCCAATTCATTCAGCCGGCCGCGACGTTCGCAACCCTCGACGCGCACGGTGCCCCAAGCCATGAACCACGCCCGGCCGTTATGATCGTGGGCGATATTCAAAGCACGGTCGACGTCGGCCAATGCTGCCCCGTGGAGTTCATAGGGGCCAGCCATCAAGAAAGTACGCCCCGCGTCGATTGCTGAAACGTAGTACGGGCCGGGGGCGGTATCAGGAGTTCCAATTATTTGCATTTTTCTTTGCTCCGGTTCGTTGAGTTGATGGACGAAGTATAGATAAATAATTTACCTATGTCAACACCCGATGCAAAGAAAAATGCCCGACCCCGAAGGGCCAGGCGGTTGCGTTAAGCCAGCATCAAGCCGTTTTGCACAAGCTGGGCGTCGGACCAGCCGGCGGCGACGTAGGCTTCATAGGTCACGCCTTGGGCGTTGGCCGTCATTTGGCGCACAGGAATTACCGGAGCGGGCGGCGGTGCCATGGGGGCGGCAACTGGCGGGGGAACCTGCACAAAGCCCGGGTTAGGAGTAACCGGGATGGGCGCAGGCGCACCCGGGGCAGGGGCGTAAGGCATCGGCACAGAACCAGCGGGCGCCAAAGGGGCTGGAGCAGCCCCCGGGATTTGCGGAACGCCAGGAAGCGCCGGGGGTGCGTATGCGGCCGGAGCGGCGGCGGGGGCCTGGGGCATCGGGATTGCGCCGGCCGGCGGGGTCATGCTGGCACCAGCGGGCAAAGCCGATTGGCCGAAACCAGCCGAAGCAACGTCGGGGCCAAAGGAAATTTCCGGACCATAGGCGCGGAAGCAAACCATGGAATGATTGATGTAGACGCCCGGCTGGCTTTGCGAACCATTGCCGTCGACGCTAAATGCAACCTCCACGAAATAGCCCGGCTTGCAGAAGTCTTTTTGCATGACTTGCACATAGCCGGCGCCTTCCTGCTGGTACACCTTCGGAGCAAAGCCGCCGGAGAATTTCAGAATCCAATGGCCGCGCCAGCCTTCGTTATCGCACGGCTTGCGACCCTTCTTGTTCGGGATCTGGCTGTCGCCGTCTTCGATCTTCCACGCGAAGGCCGGGGATTGGGCGGCGTTCGGAAATGCCTGATTGCCGACGTTCCAGATTTGTTGCCCCCAAGGCGTATGCGCCCAATGCGGTTCCGCACCCTTCGGGATAGCCAGGGCGAAGAAGTAGTTGACGCGGGGCTTGCCGGCGTTCAGGCCGGTCTTGACGACCAGCGGCTTGCCTTCGGCGTCCGTGGTGCTGGGGTCATACAGCGAACCCATGACGATGCGGCCGACGGGGGAAGTAATGTTGACTTTCTGTGCCATGTTGCGGGCTCCTTATTTCTCGGACTTGGTTGTGGACTTCGCGGGCTTGACGTCCACGACGGGGGTTTCCGTGCTGGCCGGGGTTTCCGTGCTGGCCGGGGTTTCCGTGCTGGCCGGGGTTTCCGTGCTGGCCGGGGTTTCCGTGCTGGCCGGGGTTTCATCGGCAACGAACGCGGGGAAGCGGCCGCGAATCATGCCATGTTCACCACGCGCCCAAAGGTTACGAAACACCCCGGCGTCGCCTTCATCTGCCAAAGTGGCCGCGAATGCTTCGGCTTCCGCGTCGGTCTTCTTAATTTCCATTCTGCATACTCCTTAGTTTCTGTTGCAATTGGAAAGCCAGGCTGCCATCCGTGTGACTATTGAACGCTCGACACGCTGCCAGCTTTCCTCATGGTCGCTTTTGCGAGCAATCGAATTTGGGACTGCGTCGAGAACTTGGTGAACTTGTTCGATTTCATCGCCTCGACTTTCGGCCAAAACTCGCGCTGATTGCGTGCGCGAACTTTCGTCGGCTAACTTTTTTTCGAGTTCAACAATTCGCGCTTGCGCCGCTTTAAGCTGCGTCAATACCGCTGGGGACTTTGCCATCATCTACACCTTTCCTAGTTTGTGGTGCCGAAGACGCGACGCGCATCGGCGGGATTATCGGGAACCAACTTTATAGACCCCAATGGAGTGATACTGTAAGCCTTAATGACGGCTTCGTCAACACCCGACTTTAATGCTTGCTTCGGGGTCTTGACGCCAGGCTTTGAAAGGTCGACGCCCATGAGCGAACCCATGGCAAGCACTTGGTCGACGGGCATGGTCCATTGCTGGCGACCGTAGCCTTGTTCCGCACGGTGCCAGGGTACGGAATGGCCTTGGCGAATGTAGACGGCCACGGTTTCCCGCATGCCCTCGACGCGGGCTTGGAGCCTTTCAAGGGACCGTTCCAGCATCTTCAATTCAAGGCTTGCGGCGGCCGGCGGTAATTCCACGGGCGAAGACTTTACGGCAAATTCCGCGTCGTGGTACGCCGCCTTTTGCAACGCTGGGCACGCATGACGGCCGGGGCAATCTCCGCACTCTGAATTTGTCACGGCGGGCGGATTGGGCGCCAAAGCAACGGCCGCGGCGCCGGTCAATAAATTGATGTGGCCGCGAAGGTCCGACGCCAAAATTGACCAAGTGCGAACCGGGGAACCCTTGTAAAAGCATCGGGGCTGAATGACCGTAAAATTAACTTTGCAACGCTGGTCGAACAGCCCCGCGCCCTCTTTGAACTTTTCCGCCAGCGCATCCACAATGCCGGCGATATACGCAACGCCCTGGTCATTTTCGTATTCATCGACAAAGCGGTGGCCGAATTTGTAGTCGATGACTTCCAGCACCAGCGGCGCCGCGGAGAATGCCCAAATGTCCGGCGTGCCCCAGCATTGCGGATGAATGCACGGAATGGCGACGGGCTCTTCAACCCGCGGCGCCCCGAAGCGTTCGGCGGGCATGCGGGCGCGGACGGTTTCGACAACCAGTTCCCCGCCTTCGATCATTTCGTCGGTAATGAAAACACCATTGGGGGCTTGCATACCTTCAAGCACCGGACGCCCCGCCAGCATTTCAGCAAAGACCCAATGGGCCGCGTTACCTTCCAAACTCTCCGGCGTGTCCGGTTGCGGGTAAGCCTGGTTCATGGCGACCCAAAGGCCGCACAGTTTCCAAGCCCCCGCGCCCGAAGGTGGAAGGATTGAATGGGCGCCGCTCATTGCCGGGCAGCAATCAAGGCGTCGATATGGGCCGCAACTTGGGCCACAAGGTCAAGACGGTTTGCCAACAGGGGCAGCGCGGGCACGCCAGCGGCGGCACAGCATTGCGTTATTTCGGCTTGCGTCACCTTGCCCGCCTGGATTGCGGCGGACGCACGGCCAACCAGCGCAACAAATTGGGCGCGGGCATCGGCGGGCACTTCACCAGCCGGGGCGGCTGGTGCAACCGCAGGCGCAGGGGGCGCGGTAACTTGCGGCGCGGGAACCGCTGGGGCCAAAGGGGCAGCGGGGGCGGCTCCCATGACTTGGCGCAATTCTGCTTCAACAGTGGCAACCAGCGCCGGGTCGACGCCACGCTTGGCCGTCCACGAACCGTCCGCGTTCTTGCGCTTGGTGCCGGCGTGAATCCGGTTATCCCACGGTAAGCCGTGCTTGTCCAAATCAACGCCGCCGACAGGGCTCCCGGGAAGGGGTGCAGCAATCGGCACCGCGTTCACGGTCGTCGGTGCAGGGGGTGCGGGGACGGTCGGCGTCGCGGGCAAAATAGCTGCCGGAATAGCCGCGGGGGCAATCGGCAACGGAGCGACAGCCGCAATAGAGGGGGCAGCGGTCGCCCCAAGGGGCAAAGGGGCTGTGGGCACTCCGAAGGCCGCGGCGGCTTCGTCCGGTTTGCCAAAGGCGCTTTCCGGCAAGGTGCTTTCGTGGTCGTGTTGCAACACCGCCAATTCATCGACGACCGGGGCAGTAGTAGCAGCGCCAGCAGCTACCGGCGCCGCGTGCGTGTGAGCGTGAATTTCTGCAACAGCATGACCGCCGCCGCAAGTACCGGCGCAAGCCTTGCCAGGGTAAGCCAGAATGAACCCGGCGACGGCTTCGCGTTGTTCTTGCGTGAGGGCCGCGGGGTCGACGTTGATTTGCATTGTCATGTTGAAACTCTCCTTAGAAAATGATTGACTGCGGGAACTACTGTATTCGATAATGACGCCATCGTCAACAGGGTAGATAAAAATGATTTTGAACTTGGATTGCCGCCACGGCCTTGCGATGCTCCCGGACAACAGCGCCAACGCTCGATTGGAGGCCGCCCGCAATGCCGCCGGTTGAACTTCGCCCCTTCCAAGCCGAACTTGAGCGCCGCGTGTACGAAGCCTGGAACGCTGGCGCGACCAACGTAATGCCCGTGGCGGCCACGGGCTCCGGTAAAACCGTCCTTCTATCAAAGGTGCTTTATGATGAACCGGGCGCCTCTATCGCCATCGCGCACCGGCAAGAATTGGTAAGCCAAATTTCTATTGCGCTGGCCCGTAACGGCGTGCGCCATCGTGTTGTCGGCGCCAAGAAGGGGTCGCCGCTGATTCGCGTTATCAGCGCCCTACAGGTTGCGGAGCTTGGCTATTCGTTCTTTGACCCGAACGCGAAGACCGGCGTCGGCGGCGTTGATACCGTCATACGCATGGACTCTTCCGACCCGTGGTTTAAGCAAGTGCGCTTGCAGGTCCAAGACGAAGGGCACCACGTTTTGAAGGCCAACAAGTGGGGCTTGGCCGCCGCACTGTTCCCAAACGCCCGCGGCATGTTCCCCACGGCCACACCGCGGCGGGCGGACGGCAAGGGGCTGGGGCGGCATGCTGACGGGCTGGTCGACTCAATGGTATTGGCGCCTTCCATGCGGGACATTATCAACATGGGGTATCTGACGGATTACCGCATTTTTGCGCCGCCGTCCGACCTTGACCTATCGGCCGTGGCACTGAGCCAGGCGACCGGGGATTACAACGCGGACCAGCTACGCAAGGCGGTCCACAAGTCCCATATTACCGGGGACGTGGTGGCGCACTATCTCAAGTTGGCGCCGGGCAAGCTGGGCGTTACCTTTGCCGTCGACGTGGAAGCGGCGACCGAGATTGCCGCGGCGTTCCGTGCGGCCGGCGTGTCCGCGGAAGTGGTAAGCGCCAAGACCCCGGACGCCTTGCGGGCTCAAATTCTCCGGCGCTTCAAGGCTAGGGAGGTGCTGCAACTCGTGAATGTGGATTTGTTCGGGGAAGGCTTCGACCTGCCAGCAATTGAGGTCGTGAGCTTCGCCAGGCCGACGGAGTCCTTCGCGCTATTCTGCCAGCAGTTTGGGCGGGCCTTGCGCTTGATGCTATCCAAGGAAGCCGCGGCCGTGCATGCCCACATAACGGACGAACAGCGGCGGGCGGCGATTGCGGCCAGCGATAAGCCGGTCGCCTTCATCATTGACCACGTCAACAACGTACTCCGGCACGGGCTCCCGGACGCGCAACAGGAATGGTCGCTAGACCGCCGGGACCGCCGGAGCAGCGGCAAGTCGGACGCCGTCCCAATGCGGGTTTGCGTCAACCCGGAGTGCATCCAACCCTATGAACGCGTCTACAAATGCTGCCCGTATTGCGGCAACTACCCGCCCCCGCCAAGCCGAAGCGCCCCGGAGTTTGTCGACGGTGATTTACTGGAACTGGACGCCGAAACGCTGGCCGCCTTGCGCGGGGAGATTGCCCGCATTGACGGCGACCCGGTCATTCCCTACGGCGCCGGCCCGGAAGTCGTCGGGGCTGTCCGTCGTCGGCATTGGGAGAGGCAGCGGGGGCAAGCGGCCTTGCGGAACGTCATTGCCTGGTGGGCGGGTCTTGAGAATGCCCAAGGCCGCGGGGAATCGGAGAGTTACCGCCGCTTTTATCATCGCTTCGGGGTCGACGTTGCCAACGCCCAAACGCTCAACGCCAAGGAGTCGTCGGAGCTTGCGGAGCGTGTGGCCGTCGAACTTGCTAAATTTGGTATTGACGGAACCGTCAACGCCGAGGCATACTTTGCAAATAATCAATAAGGGGTAGCAATTGGATGAATTAATTTTTTCAGAAGGTATGTGGCCGAATGTCCCACATGCAAAAATGGTCAATTTTGTGAAATGGCTAGATTTGGCGAATCTCGATAACGACGAAGATATCGCCAAATTATTGATAACTTACGCCGATTTATTTAAAGACGCGCTGCCATGAGTAAGGCGTATTTTAATGAAAACGACCCGTATGCCGCCGAGTGGTTACGGAACCTAATTGCCGCCGGCCACATTGCGCCGGGCGACGTAGACCAAAGGAGTATTGAAGATGTTACCCCCCTCGACCTTGCCGGATATACACAGTGCCATTTCTTCGCCGGGGTTGGCGTCTGGTCCTACGCCTTGCGACGGGCAGGATGGCCCGATAGCCGCCCTGTTTGGACTGGCTCTTGTCCCTGCCAACCTTTCAGCGCGGCAGGCAAAGGAAATGGGTTTGCTGACGAGCGGCATTTATGGCCCGCATGGCTGCACCTCATTGGACAGCGAAGCCCTGTCGTCGTCTTTGGTGAGCAGGTTAGCAGCAAAGACGCTGATATATGGGTCGACCTTGTACAAACTGATATGGAAGCCTTGGGTTACGCCTTCGGGGCGGTCCCGTTTCCGTCTGCGGGCGTCGGCGCGCCGCACATCCGAGATAGACTTTACTGGCTGGCCGACTCCGACATTACCGTCGGGCGGACAAACTCCCCCGGAGGGCACGACGGCGACTGGCAGAACACCGGACGGCCGCAAAGTTCAAGTGACATTGAAGGACGTTGTGATGCTTGCCGGGTGGCCGACTCCGAAGGTAACGGATACCAACGGCCCGGGGAATTCTGCGAATCGTCAAGGAGGAATGGCGTTACACACGGCGGCGCAATTGGTCGGATGGAATACGCCGACGACGCGGGATTGGAAGGATTCGGAAGCGGACATAAAGCCGAGGGCGGACGGTTCGGAGAGGTTCGACCAACTTCCCCGGCAAGATTTGCTTGCCGGGTGGGGGACTCCGGCAGTATCGGACGACAACAATTCCCGAATGGGGACGGAAGCGATGGAACGCGAATGGCTCCGGGAGGGCGGGAGCAAATCGAATCTCGCAAAAATGTGTGCGATATTGACGCAACATCTGAACCCGGCCCGGTTAACGGCAGATGGTCGGATGCTGATTGGCTCTTTTGCCGAGATGGAAAGTGGCGGGCAGTTGAACCCGGCACATTCCCGCTGGCTAATGGGGCTCCCTCCCGAGTGGGACGCTTGCGCGCCTACGGTAACGCGATCAACGCGGAAGCCGCCGAAGCCTGGATAAGGTCGTACATGGAGTGCCGCCCATGAGCCCCGCCGTCTACCAATGGGCCGCCCGACATGGGGTCACGCTGGCCGCCCTCAACGAGTTGCAAGCCCTCTTTGGTATGCACGGCGGCCACGACCTACCGCCGGAAGTAAAGGGCACCAGTGAAGCGGCCGTGTCCGCTGTGGTGCGCCTGGAAGCGGCACGCAAGGGGGTGCGCTTGTTCCGCAACAACGTCGGCGCCCTGATTGATTCCCGGGGCGTCCCTGTGCGCTATGGCCTGGCGAATGAGTCCAAGCAGGTTAACGAAGTCATGAAGTCCGCTGACCTGATAGGCTGGCGCCCGGTCCTGATTGGCACCCAGCACGTCGGCCAGGTAATCGGCCAATTCGTGAGCCGGGAAGTAAAAGTCGTTGGCTGGCGATACACCGGCAACGACCGGGAGCCGGCGCAATTGGCTTGGGCGCAACTTGTCACGTCGGGGGGCGGCGACGCTGCTTTTTGCGCGGGAGTCGGAACCCTCTAATTTATCGTTGACGGAAGCGTCAATAGATTACATAATGTCCTCATCATTTATCGAGTAAATAGTCATGCGAAAAAAGCCCGACGACCGAAAGTATCAAATCCTCACCGCCGCCATCAGTGTCGCTGAACGACCAGGAGGATTTTCAAAACTGACTCGTGAATCTGTGGCTAAAGAAATCGGTTGCGCCGAAGCCCTTATTTCTAAATATTTCGGCACAATGGTAAATTTTCGCAGAACCATAATGCGGTCGGCGGTACTAACGGAAAATCTTTCCATTATCGCTCAAGGGTTGGCTCATGGCGATCTGCACGCGCAGAAAGCCGACCCGGAATTGAAGATCCGCGCATTGAATACGCTGGCGGGCTGAATCCATGCGTGACAACAAACGGTGCTCTAAGTGCGGGCAACATAAACCTATACCGACTGGGTTTTATAAAGACGCGGCACGTAAAGACGGATTGACGCCCGCTTGCCGTGAATGTCACGCATCTTATTACAAACAAGTTGCCCCAAGAGCGTCCATTCAAAAAGCCGAGGCGTACGCCAATAATCCGAATCCAGCCAAGATGCGGGCGGCATCGCGTCGACAAATCAAAGCTGAAGAGATTAAACGCCACAAACGTGAACGCTTCGCCGCTTTACCAGAATCAGATAAAGTTAAATCGAAATTGGCACTCAAACAATGGAAGACCGAAAACCCGGCAAAAATTGCAGCGAATTGCAGAAACCGACAAGCGCGAAAATTACAAGCATGCCCAGCGTGGCTTACGAAAGAGCAACGTGCCGAAATTTCGGAATTCTATAAAGCCGCCGAATCGTTACGGGAGATGTTTGGCGTTAATTTCCATGTTGACCACGTCGTTCCGCTTAAAGGTGCGACGGTGTGCGGGTTGCATGTGCCTTGGAACCTTCAATTATTAAGCGCGACTGACAACGTAAATAAAAGCAACAACGATTGGCCGGGAAAAGCATGATTAGGACAGCACTTAGCGGCCCATTTGCCGCAATGACAAATCTTGCGCAATTCATTGTGTACAAACTTGTTCCAAGCCAAAGCCGACCTGGAAAGTGTGATAAATTGCCTTGCGACTTCCGTTCCGGTCGTGTTGTATCGGCGCACGACCCCGCGTTTTGGACGGACGCGCAAACAGCGCTCGCCGCAGCGACCAACTTTGGGCAAGGTTTCGGGCTAGCTTTCGTTTTCACGGAAGCCGACCCCTTCTGGTTCTTGGATCTCGACGGCTGCTTGCTGGCCGACGGCTCCGATTGGTCCCCAATGGCAAAGCAACTTTGCGGAGCGTTCGCCGGGGCCGCCATTGAGGTAAGCCAAAGCGGCCGGGGGCTGCATATCTTCGGCACCGGGCGCCCGCCCCTGCATGGCTGTAAAAACCTTGAGTACGGTTTAGAATTTTATCACTCCGGCCGCTTCGTTGCCCTGACCGGGACCAGCGCCGCCGGCAACGCCGCGACCGATTGCTCCGCGATACTCCCGGCCCTGGTTGCAAACTACTTTCCGCCGGACGCCGTGCAATCCTTGGAACAGGGTTGGACCGAAGGCCCCGCGTCCGAATGGCGCGGACCAACCGACGACGACGAACTTATCCGCCGGGCTTTGCGGTCACAATCTACCGCGGCGGCCTTTGGTGGGCGTGCCAGCTTTGCGGACCTGTGGACGGCAAACCTTGAAGCCCTTACCCGCTGCTATCCGGACCCCGTGCGGGCCTATGATTCCAGCAGCGCCGACGCCGCCCTGGCGCAACATTTGGCATTCTGGACCGGCCGGGACTGTGCCCGCATTCAGCGGCTTATGGAGCGGTCGGCGCTGGTGCGGGACAAGTACGAACGCGAAGACTATTTGCCGCGCACTATCCTGGGCGCCGTGGGGCGCCAATTTGAAGTGCTGACGGACAAGGCCCCGGAACCTGTGGCCGGCACGCCAGAAGGCCCCGCACCAAGCGCCAGCACCGAACCGCCACGGCCGGCATTGGTCACGGGGGCGACCTTTATCGGCAACGACATGCAATTGGATATGTTCGCCGGTTGCGTCTATGTCCAAGACCTTCACCGCGTCCTAGTACCCGGCGGCAATATGTTGAAGCCGGAGCAATTCAAGGTTGCCTATGGCGGCTACACCTTCACCATGGATGCCGCGAACGAAAAGACAACCCGGGACGCCTGGGAAGCCTTCACGCAAAGCCAGGCGTACCGCTGCCCCCGTGCCGACTCCCCTTGCTTCCGACCGGACCAACCCCCGGGCGCCATCATTCAGCGGGGCGGGCAAACCTTCGTTAACACCTATTGGCCGGTCGAAGTCCCGCGCCTGGCCGGCGACGGTACGCCCTTCCTTGCCCACTTGGCAAAAGTGCTACCGGACGACCGCGACCGCTTTATCCTGCTGTGCTACATGGCCGCATGCGTGCAACATAAGGGCGTCAAGTTCCAATGGGCACCCTTGCTGCAGGGCGTCGAAGGCAACGGCAAAACCCTGTTCACCCGTTGCGTTGCGGAAGCCGTGGGGCGCCGGTACGTGCATTGGCCGAAGGCTTCCAAGCTGGCCGCGCAATTCAATTCATGGATGCTGGGCAAGGTTTTCTATGGCGTTGAGGATATCTATTTGCCGGACAGCCGGGCGGAAGTCTTTGAGGAATTGAAGCCGATGATTACCGGCGGCGACGGCCTTGAGATTGAAGGCAAGGGCGTCGACCAAATCTCCGCGGACGTGTGCGGCAATTTCATGCTGAACAGCAACCATAAGGACGCTGTACGCAAGACCCAAAACGACCGCCGGATTTGCATTTTGTTTTGTGCCCAACAGCAGGCCGAAGACTTGAAGCGCGACGGCATGGATGGGGAGTATTTCCCCAAGCTGTACGACTGGCTTCGTGCTGACGGGTACGCCATCGTTTCCGATTTGCTCCACACGTTCCCGATTCCGGACGAATACAACCCGGCCACACATTGCCAGCGGGCGCCCGTCACCACCAGCACCGCGGCCGCCATCAGTGCCAGCACGGGCGGCGTCGAACAGGAAGTCCACGAAGCCATCGCGCAAGGGCTCCCGGGCTTTTGCGGCGGCTGGATATCATCTATTCAACTCGACCGCCTGCTGGAACGCCTGGGGGTTGCCCGCCGCGTCACGCACTCCAAGCGCAAGGAAATGTTAGACGCCCTGGGCTATGCCTACCATCCCGCCCTTGTGGAAGGTCGGGTCAACAATCTGGTATTGCCGGACGGCGGCAAACCGCGCTTGTTTGTCCATAAGGACAGCCAGGCCCGGGCCATTCAGGGCGCCGCGGAAGCCGCCAAGGCATACGAACAGGCCAACAATCATAGCCGCGTGCCGTTCCCCCTGGCACCCGTCCACGCGTAGGAGCCGGAGCAATGCAACAGCGCCAACGCCATACCCATTTGACTTGCGGCCAAAAATCATACGGTCGAAGCCCCACGAAACGAAGATCGGCCAGCCGATTTGCGACGACTGCCTTGAAGAATATAACCGTTGTTTCCCGTTGACACAGGTAAATAATTTACCTAAGATGCAAGCGGAATTTGCTTTTTAACTATCACTTGGAGAGGTGGACAAATGGCCGAACTTTCCATTACCGTGCGCGTTAAATTCCGCTGGTGGACAAAGCCGCTTTTATTGGCGGCCGGCGCCCTGTATGCCGCGGTTTTCCGCTGGGGCATCAAGGTTGAAGTCGAGAAATAAAATAGTCGTCGACATAGGTAAATTATTTATCTATAGTTCGTCCCGTAGCATCCTTAATTCACCTGGAGAGGTACATAAAATGAAGATTGAAATTAAAAGTCGTTTTTCGCTTGAAGTGCTTTTTAGCCACGAGTGCGAAGACAACAGCATCGCAATTACGTTGGCCGCCGCGATAAACGCGAAAGCGAACCTTTACGGCGCGAACCTTTACGGCGCGAACCTTTACGGCGCGGACCTTTACGGCGCGGACCTTCGCGGCGCGGACCTTCGCGGCGCGAACCTTCGCGGCGCGGACCTTCGCGGCGCGGACCTTTACGGCGCGAACCTTTACGGCGCGGACCTTCACGGCGCGGACCTTCGCGGCGCGAACCTTTACGGCGCGGACCTTCGCGGCGCGAACCTTCGCGGCGCGGACCTTCGCGGCGCGAACCTTTACGGCGCGGACCTTCGCGGCGCGAACCTTTACGGCGCGGACCTTCACGGCGCGGACCTTCGCGGCGCGAACCTTTACGGCGCGGACCTTGGGGACGCGGGTAAACTGACGGGCGACCGTCCGTATTTCGCGGTCGGCCCAATTGGTTCGCGGCAAGACGTTCTAGCGGCGTTTCTCACGGAAAAGGGCGTATTCCTTCGCGCTGGCTGCTTCATTGGCACCGTGGAAGCGTTCCGGGACAAGCTCCAAGGGGAACATGGCGACAACGTCCATGCGATTGAATACCGGGCCGCCCTGGTGCTGGTGGAAGCCCATTACGCCGCCTGGCCGGCTACTGTGACCGAACGCGGGGAATTTGAAATGATCTACGGCGACCGCCTGGCAGCCCTCTTCACTGAGCAAACCGGCTTCGACACGCACCTTTGACATTGGCGGCCACACGGAGCCCCGCCAAGGGATCCCGCGGCTACTTGAAGGACATTGGCGGGCGAATAATGGCCGCTGAATCCTGCAATCTCGTTGGCCCTTCGGTCGAGTATTTCGGCAATCTGCTTGCGCTCGACCTGACCTGCGTTAGAGGGCTTGTTCTGCGCCCTCGGAAATATTTGTTAAAAAGCTTGCTTTATTTTGTTTAGTGTGTATAATACAAATCAAGGAATGCAACAACGCAAACCTAAAAACGCAAAGGAGATTGAAATGCTTACCATCCAACAAATCGCTTACCGTGATGCACAAAAATACAACAGCGTTCCTCGCTCTGAGCGCGATGATCGAATTAAAGATATATTGAATGATCGTGGTTTTGTTACCTCTATATTCGATGAAATTAAAATTAATATCGGTGAATGCACTCCTGATTCTGAGCGCGAATATGTGCGTTACTACAATCAATTTTGCGAAAAGTAAAAAATGAAATCTCAAAAAAGCCTGATAAAAATCGCCATGGGCTGCGATGAAAGAATCCCGGCAAAAGCGATGGGGTACATCGCAGACCTTAGCGCCGAGGCATCTCCAGAAATGGTTGAAGATAGGCTCAAGCAACTTGCCAGATACGTGCCAGACTTGGTTGAGAAATACCGATCCGCCCAGATAGGCCGTGGCGGCCCCGGTCGCGGCCAGGGCATTAGGGCTGCGGACGGTGCAACCGGACTCAAGCGCACTAATATCACCATCGACCCGGCGAGCGCGGACGCTCTCCGCGCCTTTGGTGATGGCGATCTGTCTCTCGGCATTCGCCGCGCTGCTGCTCATATCAAAAAACCCTCAAAATAATCCCGCCCTCTAACACGTCGCTCAAGCCGCCTGTCGCATAAAGCCGCGCCAGGCGGCTTGAGGGCGTGAAGGCCACACAAGCGGCCTAGATGCTGCACGGATCCCCGCCAAGGGCTACTTAGACAATGGGCGGTCGGTAAGCCTCGTTTGCAGTAAAGGCCCGCCATGCGCTCCGCGTAGTGCGTTCATTGTTGACGTCTAAGACGTAGGTGTACCCGCCGAACAGCACGTCGAACCGCGCCCGATCAAGTAGCCGACCGTCGGGCAGTACGACCCGCATTTTCTCAAGATTGAAGGACAAGCCGGCAAAGACTTCCGCCAAATGGCTTGCGCCGATAAAGGTACTTCCCGTTACTTTTTGCATTATCCGACCTCTTTGATTTTGGGGAAAGTAACCGGCTCAGGCTCAAGCATGGCTTTACCCATAGCGTAAGCGGCGTCGACGTCTTCTAATGGCACGCGCACTGAAATTTGATAGGTAAGTCGGGACACCTGCTTACCGACGAACGGGTACGGATTAACCACGTCAACCGGAAGGTCCGGGCAGCGTGCAGCAACAAGGCCGTCGATCACTGTTTTTACCGCATCAAATCCAGATTGCTGAGAGAACAAATAAATTTTCTTGGTGGCCTGCTCAATTTTAGCCCGGACGGCGGCCGAATTTCCAGCGGAAACAGTGACCAAGTTCTTAACGCAAGCGGAACAGGCGCCGCTATCGGTATAACGGTCGACGCCGTGGCCGTGCTTGCAAGGTCGACCCGTGTTGTACTTCTTAAGTCCAAGTTTTACCGCTTCGGCTCTTTCCATGGTAAATATCCCCCAAAGCCGCCAGTTTCCTTAAAGTAACGCCGATTGTCAACGCATTTTTAAGATATACGTCACCCCGTACCTGACACCCCAACACGCTTCAAGTCCTTTATGGGTAAACGTCTATTATAGATAAGATATCTATATCTATAAGCAGCATTAGGTGTACAGCGATGTTATATTTTAAAGTTAGAGTAGGTAAGTAGTAATATAAAGTAATGTAAACAAGCAGTTAGCTTACACACCCCGTAAACTCCCCGTTACACCGTGTTGACTTATCGTCTAACCTATTTATAATGACTAGGTTAGATACCAAAGGAACGAACGTGGACGCCAATGAGAAAGACGCCATCAAGGCAATACTTGCGCTAAAAAATAACCTGATTGTGTGGAAATCGAACGGTCGAAAAGTGCCGAGAATTGCCCACGGATATATCAAATTACTAGGGAAGGTGTGGCCGTCACGCGAAGTTATTGCCGTATTGCTTGAAGACCCAGTCGACCGAAGAACTACAGCCAGCTTCGAAATGGCGCGAAGTCTCCCGCAAATGGAGATATCTAAGGTTGACGCGAAGGCTTTGGGCTTGAAGATTTACCGAACAGGTAGACCATGCTTCAAAGGGCATGTCGGTTGGCGTTTCGTTTCCAATGGCGCTTGTGTGACTTGTAAGGGCTTGCTTAAATAGTTAGACTGTCAAAACCATGAGCCTGACACCTAAACAACGCCGATTTGTGAACGAGTATTGCGTCGATGAAAACGCAACACAGGCCGCCATTCGCGCCGGATACTCCGAAAACGGGGCGGGCCAGCAGGGCCATTTGCTATTGAAAATTATAGAAATTCAGGAAGCGATCAAGGATAGACAAGAGGAAGTCGCAGTAGCGGCAAGCATTACGCCCGAAATGATCGTACGCGAATGGGCTAAAATCGCCTTCGCAGATCCGAACGATGTGGTCGACGTGCGGCGTACCTGCTGCCGACATTGCCATGGCTACGGCCATCAGTACCAGTGGACCGAGGCGGAATACATGACCGCGGTCAACAAGGCGATTGATGCAGGCAAGCCTGCTCCGGACGGTATGGGCGGCTTCGGCTTCGACGGTAAGGCTGACCCCGCCCCCGACTGCCCGGAGTGCGATGGCGAAGGCGTGGCCCGGGTCTACGTGGCTGATACTCGCAAGCTGAAGCGTCACCCTTTGTACGCTGGCGCCGAGCAGACCCGCAACGGCATCAAGGTAACGATGCACGACAAGGACAAGGCCCGCGACAACCTCGCCCGCTACCTGGGGATGCTCGTAGACAAGCGAGAGATTAGCGGCCCAGGGGGCGGCCCTATCGGATTGGCGCACCTGTCCGCTGACGACCTGAGCGACGACCAATTGGCGGCCATCCTCAAGGCAGACAATGCTACCGACGAAGCGTGAAGCGGCGGCCGAACTGATGCGGCGCCGCGAAGCCCGTCGGCAACTGGCCGCCTATATCGGCTACACGTCCCCGAAGTACAAGCCAAGCGGCTTTAGCGCCGCCGTTTGCGCGGCCCTCGACATGTTCATTGACGTCATGCAAGCCGGCGGTCGGCCCATTCTGGTTTTGCAGGCCCCGCCCCAGCACGGCAAGTCGGAGATTGTTAGCCGCAAACTTCCGGCCTATATCCTGGGCCGGTTCCCTGATTGGCGCGTAGGTGCGGCCAGCTACGGCGACGACCTGGCCGGCGCCATGGCTCAAGACGTGCGGCGCAACCTGGCGTCGGACGAACACCGCCGCTTGTTCCCCACGGCCGCCGAAAAGCGCCGCTATGACGTCAACCGCACCGGGGAATTTACGGCGCCTGGTGGCGCTGGCGGATATATCGGCGTCGGTGTGGGATCCGGCCTCACGGGACGCCCGGTCGACTGCCTTGTGGCCGGGACGCTGATTGATACTGATTGTGGACAAATTTCCATCGAAGAATTGCAAACACTTGGCGCATCCTGTAAAGTGTTGGCATATCGAAACGGAAGATTGACGTATGAACGCATCAAGGCTTTCGCAAGTGGTCCGGGATTTGGGATATTCAGAATCACCACTGAGCGAGGGGGAATTCTCGAAACTACTGGAAACCATCGCGTCCACACGTCCCGAGGCTATGTCGCAACGTCTGAACTTGCCCCCGGTGACGTATTGTTGTCGGCAGTGCAACACGTTACGCACGGTCGGCGCGGCGGAATATCGGAAGTTGAAAGCAAAGTATTGTTCTCCGAATTGTGCGGCGCTGGCGGTGACGTTGGAAAAGACGTGCGAGGATTGCGGCGCAAGCATGGTGCACGAGAGTTACGCGAAATACTGCGCAACCTGTTTGCGGGTTCGGCGATCCGTGCCGAGCGTGCCGCGAAAATACGACCCTCGACTTTCCGTGTGCCCGATGTGCCAAAACTCTTTCGTTTCGGTAAATCGCAAGGGAGGGCGATACTCAGAATATTGCGGGAAACTTTGCGCGGATCGGGCGCACGCGTTACGCATGACCGGTATCGGAAATCCGAAATGGAAAGACGGGGCGACTCCTTTGCGAGAACAGCCCCATTCTGCGAAAGCGTATCGAACAATTCGCCCTGGCGTTCTGTTGCGCGACGGGAATGCTTGCGTCTTGTGCGGACAATCGGAAATCAGGTTGGAGGTGCACCATATCGACGGGAACCCGGCAAACAACGCGTCGTCGAATTTGGTAACCCTTTGCGCCCCATGTCACAACGACGTCCACAGGGAGATGGATGGTGCACAGAAACGGACCGAGTGGTCGGAGTTGAAAGAGTTTGCGAAACGGCCGCTGTTTTTGATATTCAAGTCGAAGCGGCGCACAATTTTTTCGCTAACGGTATCCTAGTTCACAATTGCGGCATCATCGATGACCCGGTGAAGAACGAAAAAGAAGCCTTGAGCCCCACGACCAAAGAAGGGCATTGGAACTGGTATCAATCAGTATTCACGACGCGGCTATCGGAAAACTCCGGGCAAATCATCATGGCAACGTCATGGGCGGAAGACGACTTGCCGGCCCGCATTTGCAACCACTTCAAGGGCGACCCTCGGCTTACCGTGTTGCGCTTCCCGGCCATCAACGCCAAGGGGGAGGTCGGCTATAACCCGAACTTACCGCCCGGCCCCCTGGTCCCGGAACTCAAGAGCCTGGCATTCTTGCAAGAGGTCAAGGGCCTGTTTTCCGACTACTGGTGGGCGGCCATGTACCAGCAATGCCCGCGGGCGCTGGGCGGCAACGTCTTCAAGGAAGACGGCTTGCGCTACTACTTGCCCAAGGACTTGCCCGCCAAATTCGACAAGGTGCTGGCTTCCTGGGATTGCACCTTTAAGGACACGGACGGGACGGACTTTGTTGTCGGCCAAGTTTGGGGCAAGGCTGGCGCCAATAGCTACTTGCTGGCCCAAGTCCGCGCCCGCATGTCCTTTACCAAGACGGTAAAAGAGGTCGTCGCGTTGCGGACAGCGCACCCGCGAATAAAGGAAGTTTTGATTGAAGACAAGGCCAACGGGCCGGCGGTCATTGATACCCTAAAGGCGTCGGTGCCTGGTATCTTGCCTATTGAACCGGATGGCTCCAAGCTGGCCCGGGCTCATGCTGTTACCAGCTATTGGGAAGCGGGCAACGTGTGGTTGCCGCATCCGGACCTTTTCCCATGGGTCAAAGACCTTGTCGGAGAGTTGACGGCATTCCCGGCGGCGGCCAATGATGACCAAGTCGACGCCCTGACCCAAGCATTGCGCCGGCTCTATCCGTTGTTCAACCGCCTGAAAATCAGCCAGGCGGCACTTGATAAGGCCATGGGTCGCAGATAGCAAAAGGCCCCTTGCGGGGCCTGGGGGTTAGCTTACGGCCTTTTTGTAATCAGCGTGGAAGATGCCAACCGAGTAGCGAAGTGCGTCGACCGCACGACGTTTGGCCGCTTCGTGGTTCTCTTTATCGAACAGAGACACGGCGTCGGCTAGGCACATGCGGGCGCTTGAATCCATGGCGGCGCCATTGCCAACATGCTTGCGGGCTAAAACGATAACTTGGGAAGCGTTCATTTCGGGGACTCCAAGAAGTGGTTGACGGTTCTATAGTAGATAAATAATTTATCTATGTCAACGATTATTTTTATTATTTAATTATTTTGTTGCATAATATTCGCCCATGGACACTATTAAGCGCCCGGAGCGTCGACCATGACCGAAGCCAAGAAGCCCGCGCCACGAATCCGGCGCAACGAACAGGAGGCCCCGCCCAAAAAGGGGACGGGCCTTAAGCGTGCAGCCGAAAAGGCCCGCTTGCTGGCGGCTGATGCCAAGGCGGCCAGCCCCTACGACTACCCAATCAAGCCGCCCACTTTGGCGCCCGGGGTTGTGCCGAAAGGCGTCGACGCCCCCGTGCTGGCAATGGACGCCAACAATTACGCCTTTGCCGCGGAAACCTACGGGGGCGGCGGGTTCCCTGGCTTCGCGTACCTTTCGCAACTGGCGACCCGGGCCGAATATCGCGCGTTCGCGTCAACGATGTCGACCGAACTGACCCGCGAATGGCTCGAATTCACCAGCAAGCAAGATGACGACAGCGATAGCGCGGACAAAATCAAAGCCATCGAAGAAGAATTTAAGCGGCTCAACGTTCGCGGGGTAATCCAGAAGGCCGCGGAAAATGATTGCTACTTTGGCCGGGCGCAAATCTTCTTGGAGATTGCCGGCGCCGACCGAACGACCCCGCTGATTCTTGACCCGCGCACCATCGCCAAGGGCAGCTTGGAACGGGTTGCACCTGTGGAAGCCATTTGGACGACCCCGGCCGGCTATAACGCCTTGGACCCTGCGGCCCCTGACTTCTACAAACCGTCGTCGTGGTTCATGCTCGGTCAAGAAGTGCACGCGTCGCGCTTGCTGACGGTCGTTACGCGGCCCCTCCCCGACATCCTGAAACCGGCCTTCAACTTCGCCGGCATGTCCCTTTCCCAGCTTGCGGAGCCCTACGTCGACAACTGGCTACGGACCCGCCAAAGCGTTGCGGACCTTATCAACAATTTCAGCATTACCGCGCTTGCCACAAGCATGGACCAAGTTTTGCAGGGCGATGACGATGGGACTGATGTATTCGCCCGGGCCGAACTCTTCACCCGCACCCGGAGCAACAAGGGCTTGATGCTCTTGGACAAGGAGCGGGAAGAAATCGTACAGGTCAACACGCCGCTGTCGGGCCTGCATGAACTCCAAGCGCAAAGCCAAGAACATATGTGCAGCGTTTCGCGCATGCCGGCGATCGTGCTGACAGGCATCTCACCGAGCGGCTTGAATGCCAGCAGCGACGGCGAAGTCCGGATTTTCTACGATTGGGTCGCGGCTCAACAGGAAGCCTATTGGCGGGAACCGCTGGAAGTAATCCTTAAGGCCGTGCAACTATCCTTGTTCGGAGAAATCGACCCCGACATTGGCCTGGCGTTTATTCCGCTCTACCAAATGACGCCGGCCGAAGAATCGGAAATCAGGGCAAAGGACGGCGTAACGGATTGCGCCTATGTGGCCGCCGGCATCATCGACCCCAGCGAAGTGCGGGACCGCCTGGCGAAAGACCCGAACAGCGGCTATATGGGATTGGACACGACCGTCGAACTGGTGAATCCTAACGTTGCTCCGGCGCCTGGGGAAGATGATCCGGGAAAAGCGGAGCCGGTTGAACCGGCGCAAGACTCCGAGTTTGAAGAAAGCAAACATCCACGGGCGGATAACGGCCAGTTTGGATCAGGTGGGGATGGGGCGGCTTCAAAATCCGCAGTTCCCAAAAAACAAACTACCATCGAACGCATGGAAGCGGCAATCGCCGGGAAAAGTGATTCTGACAAAGCTGCATTTCGAGTAGCGAATGCTGACGGGGTGGCAATTCCACCAGCATGGACATCTGTGACGTATTACGGGAAAGGGCGTGATGATGGGATGGTCGCACAAGGTGTCGACGCTAAAGGGCGAAAGCAGAGGGTCGAAGACGCGGCATATCGTTCGGCAAAAATCGCGGAAAAGCAAGAGCGAATTAGCAACAACTTAGCCCCAAAAATGCCGGCGATAACTGACAGTTTGCGCAAATCTGCGGCAGATGGGGACGAAGAAAGCAAGGTGCTGTATTTGATTACTCAGACCGGGTTTCGTATCGGCGGCGAGGGTGATGGGCGCGCAAAGACCGATGCTTTTGGGGCGTCAACTTTGACGGGCGACCACGTCAAAGTTGACGGGAATGTGGTAAAATTCGACTTTCCTGGCAAAAAGGGCGTTCGGCAGCAACATGAGGTTGACGACCCGGTAATTGCCGACATGTTCAGGGGGGCAAAGCCCGGGGAAAAGGTTTTCAAAACGTCTGACGCCAAAGTTCGGCAAGCGTGGAAATTGATAGGTGGCGAAAAGGTCCACGATATTCGCAGTTACGTTGCGACCGAAACTGCCAGAAGCGCGCTTGCGTCGATGATCCCGCCGAAACCCGCAAACGAAAAAGATTACAAAAAGTTACAACTGAACGTCGCTTCGGTGGCTGCAAAAAAACTTGGCAATCGACCAGAAGAGTCGCTCGCTACTTACATTAACCCTAGTATATTTAAGGTGGCCGTATGATCGAGATAGTCACGGAATACGACGAGGACGCTGAGGATTTTGAGCCACTCCTCCCTGAGGATTCCGCCAAAGCAATGGAAATTGCTGCCAAATTGAACCCGATGCCGCCGTTAAAAAATGGTGAGCAGGACTAAAACCGCCCGGGCGGTCCATGCGAACCGCGGCGTCGAAGCCAAGTATTGGAAGGCCCTGCAACGGCTGATAGCCGAAATGCACGGGTCGGTCGAATACTGGCTTACGGCCGCCTATCGCAAAGACCAGCCCCGCATGCTGGTGCTGGTCGAACAAGCGCAAGACGCCGCCCCCAGCGCCAAAATCAAAAAGATATTGGACGACCTTGCTGATCGTTGGATCAGGCGCTTTGATGAGTACGCGCCGAAGATCGCTGACGCCTATCTGCAAGGCATGTTCAAGACGACTGACAGCGCCATGCGTCAAGCGCTCAAGGCAGCGGGCTGGACGGTCGACTTCAAGATGACGCCGGCAATACGCGACGCCTTCAATGCCAGCCTTGAAGAAAACGTCGGCTTGATTCGGAGCATTCCGGAAAAATACTTGCAACAGGTAGAGGGAACCGTTATGCGGTCCTATGCCGCCGGCCGCGATTTGTCGACCATGGTCAAGGAGCTAAAGCAGCTTTACCCAGCGGCCAGCCATCGGGCCGAACTGATAGCCCGGGACCAATCGAACAAGGCGAACGCCGTCGTCAACCGGGCCAGGCAAATGGAACTTGGAATTACGGAAGCCATTTGGATGCACAGTCACGCGGGAAAGAATCCGCGACCGGATCATGTGGCAGCGAACGGTAAACGGTATAAAATCGCGGAAGGCTGCAAAATCTCCGGGGAATTTATCCAGCCCGGGCAAGAAATAAATTGCCGTTGCACCAGCCGGCCGGTTTTGCCAATTTGAAGTAACCTTGCGTCCATGAATGAAATAGCGTCATAATCCGAAACATGCCTATCTTACGCCTAGCCTTTGACCGCACCGCCCGCCGGATTGATGCCGACGGACGCCTGCACGTCGACCGCTCCCACATATCAAAAGCTCAAATTTCGCCGTACTACGGCAAGGAAATTCCGGGCTATGAGGCGTTGGGCCTGGTGCCCGACAAAGTCTATCGGCTGCTTCGTGACCCTGTGGAACTGGAACGCGGGGCGCCAACGTTCGCCCGCCTGCCCATTCTCTCCAAGCATGTGCCGGTTACGGTCAAGACCATGGCCGACGACGAAGAGCAAAAGAAGTTGGTCGTCGGGTCCGTTGGTTCCGAAATTGCTTTTACCCCGCCTTACCTCGACGCCGACCTTTGCATTTGGGACGCCGCGGCAATCGCCGGGATTGAAACCGATAAAGTACGAGAATTATCCTGTGCGTACCGTTACGTTCCCGTCATGGAGTCCGGCGAGTTTGAAGGCCAGCCCTACGACGGGAAAATGACCGAAATACAGGGCAATCACCTGGCGTTAGTAGAGGTCGGCCGCGCCGGGTCCGACGTAGTTGTGGCCGACCGCAACCCTTTCACTCCAAGGAATCCCGCCATGAAGATGACCAAACTGGGCAAGGCCCTTTTTGCGGCATTGTGCGCGGCCTCTCCGGTACTGGCAGCGGATTCCGCTTTGCCTGCACTGGTAGGCCCGGCAACCCGCAAAAATTTCAAGAAGGACGAAGTTAAGGGCAAGTTGCTGGCCCTCGACGCGTCCATCGACTCCAACCAACTCGACGCCGTTCTCGACGCCATCCTGGACGTCGAACAAGACCCGAAGCCGGTCGAAACCCCGGCCGCCGCCGCTGACGAATCGCCCGCCGACAAGCTCCGCAAGCTGCTGGCCGGCAAAGTTGACGACGCCACAATGGATGCCGCTTGCGCCCTCATGGCACCGCCGGCCGCCGCTGATGCCGACCCGGACGACAAGGGTGAACCCGGCATGAAGAAGGAAGAAGTCAACGCCGCCATGGACGGTTTGCGTAAGGAATTACGCGAAGCCGAAGAAGCCCGCCGCGATGTTCGCGCCACTGTGGGCGACGTCATGGGCATGGATTCCGCGGCCGAAGTGTACGGCTTCGCCCTGGACCACATGAAGGTCGACCGCGCTGGCGTTGAAGGCGCCGCGGCGCTTCGTGCGCTGTTCAAGGTCGCTTCCAAGTCTGCCACTCCGGTGCCGCGCATTGCTCAAGATGCCGGCGGCCTGGATAAGCAGTTTCCGGGCGCCGCCCGTTTCCGCAACGCTTAATAGGAGGTCATTACCATGACTGACTTTCAAAAACAGGTCAACCTGACCCCCGCCCCGGCGGTAGCAGGCGACTTTGCATCATCCAATCCGCGGGCAACTGTCCTTGCCGGTCCTGGCGGTCTTGTTGCGGGGACGCTTGGCGTCACCGTTGGCAAGTTCGCCTGGGTCGACACTGACGGTTCCACCGTCCAAAGTTTTGGCACCGCAACCAAGGCCCCGCAAGGCTTTGTTCACCGCGAACAGCAAGCACTGATTCAACAGTACCTTGCCGAAGCGGGCATGAACATTCCCCAAGGCTTCTCGGTTGTCCTGCACAATGAGGGCGATTTTTGGGCGAAGCTGGCCGGCAACAACGCTGCAACCATCGGCGCCGCCATCTATGCGGACTACTCAAACGGCGACGTTTGTGCGGTAGCGGCTCCGGCCGGAGCTTCGGTTACTGGCCTGATGGGTTCGACCAACACCGCCGCACTTGGCGCAACCTTCACGGCTACCGGCACGGGCACCGCCTTGGTCGTTACGGCCGTAACTGGCCTTATCACCGTGGGCGACGCGATTGCCGGCACTGGCGTTACCGCTGGCACCACGATTGTTGCCCAAGCGAGCGGCACCACGGGCGGCGCTGGCACCTATACCACCAGTGCTGCAACCACTTCGGCGGGCGATACCGTTACGGCCTTCGGCGTGACCATGGAGACCACGTCGACCACCGGCCTAATCTCCGTTGGCGACACCGTGAGCGGCGGCGCTGGCTTCCCGGTTGGTGCGACCGTTGTTGCCCAAGTGAGCGGCACCCCCGGCGGCGCTGGCGTCTATACGCTGAGTGCCAACGGTTCCGCCTACACGGCCAGCGCGACCGGCGTTACCACCTTCGGCAATGTCTTGGACGTTACCGCGGTCGGCTCCGGCGTGCTGGAAGTTGGCGACGCGGTAAGCGGCTCCGGCATTCCTTCGGGCGCCGTGGTTGCTTCGCAACTGAGCGGCACCGCTGGCGGCGTGGGCGTCTACACGCTGGATACGCGGGCAACGGCTTACGCCGCTTCCACCACCGTTACCGCTGTCGGTGGCGTGCTGACTGCCTTTAAGGCACAATCGGCCGCTGCTGTTGGCGAACTTATCAAAATTTCCACCTGGGGGTAATCATGAATCCGATTCTTCAAGCACTCATGGAACGTGCGGGGGTCCATTTCATGGGTCAACCCTCGCTTGACTTCCAAGCGGCAAATGTGGCGCACAACACGAATGTTGCCATGGACGCCCAACCCACCCTTATCACCACCAGCAATGCCGGCATTCCGGCGTTCCTCTCCACCTTTATCGACCCGAAACTGATTGAAATTCTGGTTTCCCCGATGAAGGCTGCCGAGGTCGTCGACGGCGAAGTCAAAAAGGGCGATTGGACCACCGAAACAGCGATGTTCCCGGTCGTGGAATCCACGGGCGAAACTTCGTCATACGGGGACTACTCCGAAAACGGCAATGCCGGCGTCAACTCCAACTTCCCGCAACGCCAAAGCTATCATTACCAAGTAATGACGCAATGGGGTGAACGCGAACTGGAACGCGCCGGCCTGGCCCGCATCGACTGGGCCAACCGCATGAACATTGCCAGCGTCTTGACGCTCAACAAGTTCCAAAACAAAACGTACTTCTTCGGCGTGGCCGGCCTGCAAAACTATGGCCTGTTGAACGACCCGAACCTGTCCGCCGCCATCGTCCCGACCACCAAGGTCGCGGGCGGTACGGGCTGGGCTGGTGCAACGGCGCTGGAAGTGCTGGACGACGTGCAAAAGCTGTACAAGCAGCTTCAAACGCAAGCCGGCGGCCTGGTTCAACTTGATACCAAGATGACCTTGGCAATGTCCCCGGTTTCGGAAGTGGCGCTTACCAAAACGACGCAGTACAACGTCAACGTCGCGGACATTCTGAAAAAGAATTTCCCCGGCCTGACAGTGAAGACCGCGCCGGAGTACACCACCGCGTCCGGGGAACTGGTCCAACTGCTGGTGGACGAAGTGGAAGGTCAGCGCACGGCCGACACCGCCTTTACGGAAAAGCTCCGGGCGCATCCCATTGTCGTGCAATCTTCCAGCTTCAAGCAGAAGAAGTCGCAAGGCACCTGGGGCACCGTGATTTTCCGCCCAGCCTTCATTGCCCAAATGTTGGGCGTGTAAGCAATATCCCCCGGGGGCTTCGGCTCCCGGGTTTTCCACCAAACAAGGAGAGTTTGAAAATGGCCGCAAAAATCGTCGTAGTGGGTTGCAAACTGCCCCACGGTATCACCATCGAACACCCCATGGACCCGAGCAAAACGGTCGAACTCAAGGGCAAAAACAAAGCCTTGATTATCGGCGCCGAGTACGGCACGACCGAAGTCGATGGGGACTTTTTCGAGCAATGGGCCGCCGTAAATAAGGAATTCCCGGCCGTCAAGTCCGGCGCCATCTTCGTCGCCAAGAACGCCACGGAAGTCGCCGCTATCGCTGCCGAATTCAAGGAACGCAAAACCGGCTTTGAGCCCATGCGTACCGACGGCAAGGACGACCGCGCCGCTGGCGTGAAATCCGCCGACAAGGAGTAAAAGGCATGCCCGCCGTAATCTTCGACCCCGCGGCATTCAAGGCCCGCTATCCGGAGTTTGCGGCGGTTGCCGACCTGACCTTGGGGGCCTGCTTTACGGAAGCGGGCCTTTACCTATCCAACGCGAATAATTCGCCCGTGCAGAATGTCACACGGCGGGCGCTGCTTTTGAACATGTTGACCGCGCATATCGCCTATATTGGCGGCATCTTGAGCGCGGACGGCATGCCCCGGCCCGTTGGGCGCCTTTCGCAAGCTGGGGAAGGTAGCGTATCGGCCGCGTTTGAAGGGCCGCCCCCGGGCTCCGCGCAATGGTTCCAGCAATCGCAGTATGGCGCCGCCTTCTGGCAGGCGACAAGCAGCTTGCGCGGCTTCCGTTACCTGGCACAGCCAACGACATGGTAGACCACGTCCTGCACGGTGCCGACGGGGTATCCAAAGCCCTGGAAGAAATCGCCCGCAAGATGGGCGGCGGCGAAGTGGCGGTCGGCTTTCCCGCTGGCGATTTGTATTCTGACGGCACACCGGTTGCGGCAGTGGCATTCTGGAATGAATTTGGAACTCCAACTATCCCCCCGCGCCCGTTCTTTCGCCCGATGATTGCCAAAGAGTCCGCCACATGGGCGCCGAAAATGGCAGCGTGGGCGAAACGGTTTGACTACGACGGCCCGAAAGTGCTGGCGCGGTTAGGTGAAGATATTGCGGGCGCTTTGCGTCAATCAATTGTCGACGTCAATAGCCCTGCGCTATCCCCGATAACCTTGATGCTGCGGTCGATGGTCGGCAACAAGCCCGAATTGATTACGGGCAAAATGGTCGGCGAAGCTGCGGCGAAAGTCGCCAAGGGGGAACAGGGCGCATCGGGCACGCAAGCCAAACCGTTGAACTGGACCGGAACGATGATGCGGGCGCCGGCCTATAGCGTCAATGGTGGCGCGTTCACTAAAGTTTCGGAGGGCAGTTGACCATGGACTTGCGCGGCCTCGCCAATGGTGTGACCACCACCGTCAACCCGAATCAAACCGTTACCGTATTGCGGTCGACGGGTTTCACCACGGGCGCCGGGGCAAAGCAGGTTCCCAGCTACGCCGCCCCCGTAAGCGGCCCGGCTCAAATTCAAGCCCTCGACGCGGACGATATCAAACAGCTTGACGGCCTCAACATTCAAGGCACCATTCGGGCAATCTACTTGCGCGGCACCCTGGCCGGCGTGGTGCGCCCGAATCAAACCGGCGGCGATTTGGTAACGATTGCCGCCCCCGCGCCCGTAGCTTTGCGCGGCACCTGGCTTGTCGTCAAGGTGCTGGAAAGCTGGCCCGATTGGACAAAGGCAGCCGTTGTGAAACAGGGCGCATGATGTATGCAGCTAGCATAACCGTCGACCAAGTCATTGACGCCCTGGCCGCGTTCCTCGCGCCCTTCATGCCTGGGGCACAAATCGTCCGTGGTCAAGTGAACCGCGTCGCGTTGCCGTCCAACCCTTGCGCGGTCCTCACTGAAATTTTGCAAGTCGACCTTTCCGTGCCCCACACGGAATACCAGCCGCCGGTTGACCCGGCGCCAGCTATCGGGACGGCCACGATTTACGGCCCTTCACGCATCGACGTTCAAATTGACTTTTACGGAGCCCAAGCCGGCGAATTCTGCAAGACGGTTAAAACCGCCTTCCGTTCGCATTGGGGCTTTGCCCATTTCCCCGCGGGCATAAAGCCGCTTTACACGTCCGATGGTATGCAAACGCCTTTAACCACGGGGGAACAACAGTATGAAAGCCGCTGGACGTTGACGGCATCAATGCAATACAATCCAACTGTTACCGTTCCTCAAGATTTTGCCGACAACCTTGCTGTCGCTGGCATAACCCCCGCGGACGTGTAATCAACTTATTTAACGAGGTGAGCAAATGACAATTCCCGCAAGTGATATCGTCGTAGTCAACCCCGGCGTCGTCGGTTCCGGCGGTAATCCGCTGGCCCTTAACGGCGTCATTCTTTCCACGAATACCCTTTTGCCGACCGCCGCGGTTCGCTCCTTTGCGAGTCCCGACGCGGTCAAGGCTTTCTTCGGCGCTGCTTCCGCGGAATACGCGATTGCTCAAGTGTACTTCTTGGGCTTCGATAATTCCACGATCAAGCCGGGAACCCTGTATTTCTCGCCCTACGTCAATACGGCCCGCGCCGCTTGGCTGCAATCGGGCAACCTGTCCGCCATGAGCCTGGCGCAACTGCAAGCCCTTTCCGGCGTGCTGACCGTTAGCATTGACGGCGTGGCGAAAACTTCCAGTTCTATCAACCTGGCAACGGTGACCAGTTTCAGCGACGCCGCAAGTATGATTAATGCGGGCTTTGTTTCCGGCGACGTTGCTGTGACTTGGAACCCCGTGAACAGCACTTTCCTTTTCACGTCCCCGACGACCGGCGCCGCCTCGACCATGAGCGTTGCGACCGGCACGCTGTCCGCCGGCCTGCTGCTGACCAGCGCAACCGGCGCCATTCTGTCCCAAGGCGCTGACGCGGGCACGCCGGCCACGGCAATGGATGCCGTCAAGGCCGCGACTCAGAATTGGGTCGACTTCATGACCATGTGGGAGCCTGTCATTGAAGACAAGGAAGCCTTCGCGGTTTGGACGAACGCGCAAAATCAGCGGTTCATGTACGTTTGCTGGGACACCGACGCGCAAGCCATCGTCAACGGTTCGACTACCTGCTTCGGCGCTATCGCCAAGTCCTTGCAGTACGACGGCGTCGTGCCGGTCTACAACACCAAGGAGCTTGCCGCGTTCATGCTGGGCACCGTGGCGTCGATTGACTTTAGCCGCTTGAACGGCCGCATTACTTCGGCCTTCAAGTCCCAAAGCGGCTTTGTGCCAACCGTGACCGACCAGCAGATTGCCGCCAATCTTCTGGAAAACGGCTATAGCTTCTATGGCGCCTACGCGACGGCAAATGATCAATTCGACTTCCTCTATAACGGGCAAATGTCCGGCAAGTGGAGTTGGGTCGACACCTTCGTGGACCAAGTCTATTTGAACGCGCAATTTCAATTGGCCTTGCTGTCCCTGCTGACCACGGTTAAGTCGATTCCGTATAACGAGTCGGGCTATTCGCTGATTCGTGCGGCCATGATTGACCCAATCAGCCAGGCGCTTAACTTCGGCAGTATCCGCACCGGCATTACCATGTCGACGCAACAGAAGGCTGTCGTCAACCAAGCCGCCGGTTTGGACGTGTCGACCATCATTGAGCAACAAGGCTATTACCTGCAAATTCTCGACCCTGGTGCGCAAGTGCGCGGCAATCGCGGAACGCCGGTAATCAACTTTTGGTACACCGACGGCGGCGCGGTCCAAAAAATCACCGTCGCTTCTATCGACATCATGTAAGGGGCCATCATGGACACCACTATCACCAGCGCGAACAGCGTTTTTACCCTTGTGGTCGCGGGCTTGTTCCCGGCCCCTGTGCAGCTTCAAGGCTACGCAATCGACAAGGCGTTCACCACGGAGGCCATTGACCTGGCCGAAGTGCAAATGGGCGTTGATGGTCGCATGACCGCGGGCTTTGTGCCCAACCCGGTCAAGCAAACGATTACGCTGCAGGCGGACAGCCCGAGCAAGGACATTTTTACCGCCATGATTCAGGCCATGAAGACGGCGCGGGAAGTGTTTTACATGTCGGGTTCAATCGCGTTGCCTTCGACCGGCGAATCCTTCACGCTTACCCGGGGCATTCTCACGAACGCCAAGCAGATCCCGGACGCGCAAAAGGTCTTGCAACCAGTTGACTACATCATCACGTGGGAAAGCGTGAACCGCTCCCTGCTGTAATCGGTTCGCCCAATATCGGCGGCGTATGCCGTAGCGTAGCACTCTCCCTGCGCGTGCGATATTGGGCCCTTTATTTTTCGGAGAGGTCAACGATTCGGAGAGGAATCACCATGGCTCGCAACGTAGCAAATTTCACCATTACCGACGAAGGTCGGGACAATGGTAAGGTTTTCGTCCTTACCGAAATGCCCGCCAGCCGGGCGGAATCCTGGGCAATGCGGGCGCTTTTGGCACTCATGGCCGGCGGCGTTGAAGTCCCGGAAGGCTTTGAGCGCATGGGCATGGCAGCAATGGCTGAAATTGGCATTAAGGCGCTGGCTGGGCTCAAGTGGGAAGTCGCGGAACCGCTGCTTGCTGAAATGTGGTCGTGCGTACAAATCATGCCGGACCCCAGCAAAACGCACCTTGTCCGCAATCTGATTGAAGAAGACATTGAGGAAATCACGACCCGGGTAAAACTCCGCGCCGAAGTGTGGAAGCTGCACACGGGTTTTTTGAAGGCCGTCGTCCACTCAATCTCCGGCGGCGCCCGGGCGGCGACGGCCAGCAAAAAGGGTTCGCGGAATACCTGAACATTTCGGCCCCGATTGCGACCTTGCTATCCAAGCGAATTGCCACACTTCACGAATTGGATACGGTCTACGGGGTCCGGGACGTCTACGATATGCTAGAGGTCATAACGATAGACGATTACAATAACGCATTGGCAAACCAGGAATAGTCCACATGGCTACCATCATCGACAGCTTACTTGTGAAACTTGGCTTAGATTCTTCGGAATTCGACGCCAAGAAGTCCAAGGTCGACAAGGGCCTCAAGGATACCGGCGGCGAAGCGGACAAGACCGGCGCCAAACTCAAGAAGAGCGGTAAGGACGGGGCGGAAGGCTTTGAGAATGTAGCCAAGAGCGCCGCCAAATTCCTTGCCCTCATTGGCGGGACAATGGCCGTAAAGCGGTTCATTGAAAACCAGATTGAAGCGAATGCCGCCCTTGACCGCTTCGCGCAAAACCTCGATCAAAGTGCAAACAGCATTTCCGCATGGGGCAACGCTGCCGAACTGGCCGGCGGCTCTGCGGAAGGGCTGCAAGGCACCATGGACATGCTCAGTAAGTCGCAAACGGAATTGCAGCTTACCGGGCAAAGTGGCCTTATCCCCTATTTCTCCGCGCTTGGCGTGAGCCTGGCCGATACCCAAGGCAAGGCCCGGCCGGTCAATGAGCTATTGCTAGACCTGTCCGACCGTTTCAGCAAAATGGACCGCACCACCGCCAACAACATGGGGCGGATGATGGGCATAGACCAAGGGACAATGCAACTTTTGCTTAAGGGGCGTTCCGAAGTTGAATTGATGATTGCCCGGCAAAAGGAGTATGGGGCCGTTACCAAACAGCAGGCCGAAGAAGCCAGCCGCTTGCGTAACGCCATGGTCGCCAGTAAGCAAAGTTTTGAAGCCTTCGGCCGCGAACTGCTGTCGGCCGCGACGCCCGCGCTGGAAAAAATGTTCGCCATCTTCGCGGACTTTGGCGCATGGATCCGGGAAAACAAGGAGTTCGTCCAAACCTTCCTTACCATTCTGGCCGTCGGCCTTGGCGCCGTTGGTGCGGCGTTGATTCCCATCAATTTGACTGCGGCGGCAATTATTGGCCTAGGTGCGGCAATCGCTCTACTTTGGCAAGACTATCAAACGTGGAAACGCGGGGGCGATAGTTTCTTCGGGGACGATTGGAAGATGGTTGAAACCGGCGTAACCAAAGCCGGCAACGCTATCAAATGGCTACGGGACATGATGGGTGACCTGATCTATCGGGCAATTGCGGCCGCTGACGTTGTGGGCGCCGTATTTTCTGGCGATTGGAAGCGGGCCAAGTTTGCCGCAGGCGAGTTCGTGAGCGGGAACGGCAAGACCTACGGTAGTGATACTACATCACCGCCCCCCGTCGCGGCTCCCGCATCTAGCGGCAAACGTTCGGCAGGCGGGTCGCCAGAAGAACAGGCACGCCTTACGGGGTTAGAGCAAAAGTACGGATTGCCGGCGGGTATTCTCGACAACGTGTGGAAAACTGAATCCGGGCGAGGTCGTAACATGACAAGCCCTGCCGGCGCACAGGGTCATTTTCAATTTATGCCGGCAACTGCGGCTCAATATGGACTTAAAAATCCAAACGACTTTAACGAATCATCCGACGCGGCTGCGCGAATGTATCGTGATTTGATAAAGGCGAACGGCGGGGACGTGAGCAAGG
>Ga0307376_10000573_pt1 | contig 45001 bp, 62 predicted proteins | sample TR2MG_FD_202536 | JGI IMG/M metagenome (GOLD analysis project Ga0307376, IMG submission 202536) | Soil microbial communities from Risofladan, Vaasa, Finland - TR-2 | ecosystem: Environmental > Terrestrial > Soil > Coastal area > Acid sulfate soil | place: Finland: Risofladan, Vaasa | collected...
GTTGATGTTTGCTTTGGGCTATGGGCTACAAGATGTGCTAACTCCAAAGGATGCTAATACTCCACTAGTTAATAAGTATGGCATCATCTACAGACCTGACATGAGTTTCACTGTTAAAGACCCAGCAATGTCTAGTCCTAGTATTATAACTACTGCCCCTCTAGCTACTATGCATGAACTGGAACAACTAGTTGAAATCAAGACTACTCGCAGGTCAGCCAAGAATCACTACATGGATGAGTATATACCTCAGACTTGGTTGGACTACATGATGGGCGGCTGTACTATGATAGAGACAAATGAGTATGATCTTATCGTTTTATACTTAATGGGCAACTATTCGCCTCCATTTCCTCAAATCTACTGTGATACATTCTACTTTAACTCAGAAGAGTTAGAAGCTAACTGGGCAAAGATATTGGAGCGTAAGGAAGTGCTAGATAAATCATTGGAGACAGGTAAGCCGCCTACTTCATTCCAGAACTGTTATGACTGGGAGTGCGACTACTGTCGCTATGTCCTAGTCTGCAATACACTAGTAACTGTTCTAGAGGAGGTATAAATGACAGAAGATGACTTCATCGGTATCGTAGCCATCTGCGGAGAAGAGGGAACTTGTAAGACTACAATGGCTCTTACATTTCCTAAGGTCCTATCGCACCTAGATATAGATGTTGGAGGATTCAAGAGAGCAGCTTGGCGACTAGATGTATCAGGAGTGGAATCGCACAGTTTTCCTAAGCCACTAACAGATGCAGATATTGCCAAGATGAAAGGGATAGTAACCACCAACCCTCAAGCATCTACCAGAGCACTAGCTATCCCCAAGAAGATAGAGGGCATGAAGGAGTTATGGCAGACTATCATAAATCAGATAGTTAAGGATGCCCTCAACCCTGAACTGAAGACCATAGTTATAGACTCTGCTACCATGCACTACAAGGCAGGCTGTGAAGCCTACTTACAGGAGCTGCAGGAGAAGCAGTTGATGAAGTGGACTAATGACCCTAAGACTCGCAGTATCCCTTTTAATGAGAATGACTATAGAGAGAAGCTTCTGCCTATCGAATATGGCACAGTGTATGATAGATTACAGAGGATATATCATACCTGTAGGTCATATAAGAAGAACCTAATCCTTATACACTATCCTACTGAAGAGTATGGAACTGTTTCAGATGCTAGAGGCAACATGGTAGAAGGCAAAACTGGCAAGGTCATTATGGATGGGTATAAGGATACTCCTAAGTTTGCTGACTTGATAATGTGGCTTAGTATCAAGGAAGTTGTAGCTGGTGGGAAGAAGGATAAGCATCCTACCGCAAAGATAACCAAGTGTGGGTTGGAAGGCATGGGTCTAGATGCAGTTGGGCTAGATATACCAGCTACTTACGAAGGTATCATCAATCTACAGAGGTTGATGAGAGGAGAATAGACAATGAAGATAATTGCAATTATAGTCTTAGCAGTGTTATTAGTTGAAGCATCACTGCTTGCTGGTTTCAGAGTGCCTAGGTCAGAGGTTGAGAAGTTAGATGTCCGAATCAACCAGTTACAAGCTGAGAATAACCAGTTAAAAACCGAGAATATTCGGCTGGCGGAAGACATTACTCAGCTACAAAACTTGATTACGACTCTAACTGAGCAGGTGCAGTTCTTGGGGAATCAGCCGTATAGTCCTCATACTCTACAAGTGACTGCCTCTATAGGTACAAGTCATCTTAGTGAGAACACTCTGCATTGTGATACGCTAGTTCGCTTGGATGTTCTTAATCTACTCTACAATAATGTCGATGCGACTTTATCAGTTATCATTGTAATTGGTGAAACCCTTGAAGAATACTCTCCAACAGACTATTCAATAAGCTTAACTGGTGGAAATGTTCTTTGGACTAAAACTATGGATGAAACCCATGTAGATTATGGCACGAATCTCTTTAGAACTATTCGCTACACCACCTCTAACTCTCTATCATTCGGAGAACGCGGTTGTTCAACGAATAGACCACTACTCCTAGAGCTTACTCTTAGGTTTGATAGGGTGCCACACAACCATATCTGGTTGGAAGTTGCAGCAGTAGCGAACTAAAGAAGGAGGACAGCAATGAAGTGTAGAATATGTGAGCAAGAATTCGAGCAGTCTCGCTGTTGTGAGTCTGACATATGCCGATCTTGCACTGATATCCTATTTGAGTCAACAATAAGGGAAGGATCTCCTGATGATGTTGAGGTTACTACAGAGGAAGAAACAAGATTGCAGTATGAGGGATCTGAGTGCAGAGCATATGAGACTAGAGGAGAATAATGGCAAAAGTAGAGTATGATGTAACTATTGAAGAGACTAACCCCAGAGATCCTGAGAACCTTATCTTACATGAGGGCAAAGTAATCATTGAAGCTGAGCAGGATATCCTAGATGCTATCATAGAAGCTATAGTAGCTGTGCCCGAGATAAAGTTATACTAGGAGGTAAATATGGATGGACTAGGTAACTGTATAGTATGCGAAGATGACTTTGATACACCTGATGGTGAGATGGCCTTCTTTTATGATCCTGCACTGACCAGAAGAGAATTTGTATGGACTGATAAAGAAGGAAACAAGCATAAGCTTTCGGCTATTGATGATTACTACCTAAATAATATCATCAACTTTCTGAAGCGTAAAGGTATAGATATATTTGAGGACACTATCAGGTTTCTTGAGAAGGAACTCAAACGGCGTGATAAGGAGAGACCAGATGCCAAAGTTATTTGTTGATGCTAACCCAAGTTGTATAGCTTATGTACTAGAAGATGGTGGTAGTGGTTATCAGTACCTGCAGTCTGGGCATACTAGCATGGAAGCAGAGTATCTAGCCATATCCTATGGGCTGAATGAGTACTTCCTCAAATGGAACAAGGAGCTAGATGCTAGGCAATCAGAGATGGATGTGGAGAAGATGAGAGCAACAGGTGAAGTAGACTTTGCTGATGTAGCTTCTCCAGCAGACAGAACAAGGCGACCATTGCCGCCACCAGTGCTAGTATGTAGTGATAATGAAGTTATAGTAAAGCAACTTAGTCGGCAGTATCATATAGGTAATGATAGGCTGAGGAAGCTAGCACAGCAGATATGGCAGCAAATGCAGAATGTAGATGTTAAGTTTCAGTACGTGCCTAGAGGTGAAAACTTGGCAGGTAAGATGCTAAAATAAAAGGAGGTCATAGTGATAATCACATTTGGTAGCAATGAGATAAAGATACGCTGGGGTGAGTACGATACTGATGAGACGAAGCAAATCATCCTATGCCTAGTAGAGTTAGCTAGGCTACTGGTAATGTTATCAGAAAGAACTAGAATGGAGGGTAAATGAGAGCTAACATAGAGAACAAGTCAGTAGACATGGAGGTAAGAGATATAAACTATATCTTGCCTGCATATATCTTCAACTACCTGTATGTGTCAAAGAATGAGGATCCAGACAAGATAGTCTTCCCTATGATTCCATCAGTGCCTCATCCTAGGAAGCCTGGAGTCATGATACCTATACAGTGGATATCTATAACAGATCCACTTGCTATTGATATTGCTGAGGATGGTAAGGATATACCAGAGATAACTCCAGTACAAGAGGCAGTATTAGATACTAAGGATAAGACAGCAACAGATGATGGAGGAGGTGGTGTGGTGGGTGGTTCTCAGCCGCATTCTAGCGAAGAAGAGACTAGTAGCGAGGAAGATACAGCCAAAGCAGCTGAGGTTAAAGTATCTCCTGCTAAAGCTGCTCTAGGTCGTAGCCAGATGGATAGAGCACCTAAGATGCCAGAAGGTGGAGACATAGGACCTGGTGCCAGACCAGATAACATGGGATCTAGGGATATCAAGCTAAACAGGCAGATAGTTGTAGACCTGAAGGATGAGGCAGATATTGATGAGAGTGCTGAGAAGCCAGCTGAAATAGAGAAGCCAAAGGAGTGATATGAAAGATTGGCATAATAGTATGGGTCAATCTATTTTCTCACTCAATAAAGAATTCTACCATAGATGGAAAGCAATAATGCAAATTAGGCTACTACTATTAAAATTAGTATCCTATATAAGTAGATGATTCTTCTTGATACTAGTGAGCCAGACAGCATACTCAAACTGCTACAGCAGTCAGTATCAGCAACTAAATCTCCGTTGAATCAGCACAGTATTGCTGATTACTTCTTTGGTAACTATGAAGGAAAGAGGATTCAGTTTGGCAGGGTGCAGGCTGGAGAACTTGTAGGCAGTATAGACTCTATGGAAGATGAGCTAAAGCGGTACTACAATAATGCTGATGAGACCAATCAGATTATAGAAGGACTGCTTAGCCCTGTCAAACTGTTTATGAAGGTAGGAAGTGCTAAAGTATCTGACCATTCCAATATCAGATTCACTAGCACCAGAGACCTTGGAGCAAAGATATTCACCTATCCAGTTCTGCCATCAGGCTTTATACAGCATGGACATAGCTTCACTACAGTTAGAATGTCTGAGCTCTATGCTTGGATTTATAGGCTAGACCAACTTGGTGTTAGTACGTACCAAACTAACAACTGGGAAGAGACTGCCAGATTTCTAATAACAGTATATAGGAATGAGCAGAAGCCACCTGATGAGCACACTACATTCAATAGAATATACAGACCTAAGATCCATATAAAGACTGAAGATGATATGACTGAGGAAGAGGTCGAACATCTCAAACTCACCAAGTCTTTAATGTTCTTATCTAGTGCTTATGGGCTAGGTGTAGGAGAGGTCAAAGCCAAAGCACTTGCTGATAGATTCTGCAACATACTAGACATAGCTACAGCATCAGTAGGCGAGCTAATGGAAGTGGATGGAGTAGGCAAGAGAATGGCAGATAAGATACTAAGTTCATTAGGAAGGAGTATATAATGACAAGACGGAAATACCTTATAACTGAGAAGGATATGACTAAGGGCAAGATAGTAGGAACACTAGGTCTGAGTGACTGCGGCAAGACAGTCAAGATACACTATACTAATCTTGGCTATGACTTCTCTGCAAGGATACAGATGGTTATCAAAGCACCCAGAGGAACCCTAGTACTCTACGAAAGCAACCCTTGTAATGATGGAGTAAAAGGTGAAGCTATCAAAGCATTTATGGAGAAGTATAAGAATGAGTAAACAGTTTGCTCCTGAGTATCCTCGGACTGATGAGGAATGGGTGAGGTTTCCGACTGACTCTAATTACCGTAAAAGAATGTTTCCTGAGGAAGTTAACAAGCACCAAGCAAAGGCAAATGTTTACTTGATTCAGTCTATCATTGAGTATGTATCAGAAGCAGAGCAAGTGCTTCTTGACATTATGGCAGGAACTGGAACTTTGATGGTAGGCGCTCTCATTGGTAGGGAAGTTATCTGTGTAGAGATTGGCAATATGTACCACAACCTACAGCAGCAAGCATTAGTCAAGTTGGAGGAGATAGCGCCAGGCATTAGTGAGCATATCATGCTTATCAATATGCCCTGTCAGCAGTATCTACCAATACCTAACCTAGCCGACCACATTATATTCTCACCGCCTTATGCTAGCATAATGAGAGTAGGTAAGAAGCAATCAGGATTAGGTGAAGCTGCACTAGGCATAGATGCTTGGATGTATAGTGACCATCCTCTCAATCTGGGGCTAATGAATGACTTCATCTGGGCTCAGGAGTTGGAGAAGATATATGCCAAGTGCTTTCAGACATTGAAGCTTGGTGGCACTATGACTCTAATTGTCAAAGACCATTATGAGAAGCAGAAGGATGGTACTCGTAAGAGGATACCTCTATCACAAGCAGCTAGAGATGCCTGCATTAGAATAGGCTTTACTGACCATAGTTGGTTCAAGTGGCTGGCTCCAGGCTCAACATTTACTAATATATTTAGGAGTAGAGGATGGGAAGTTGTCGATGATGAGGATATAATAATAGTTCAGAAAGGAGGTTAGTATGAACAGACCAAATTGGGACAGATACTTCATAGATATCGCTAAGGAAGTAGCTCAAAGAGCTACCTGTCCAAGAGCAAAGGTAGGAGCAGTGATAGTCAAAGATCATAGAATCATATCTACTGGTTATAATGGAGCACCTGCTAATGAGCCTCACTGCTTAGATGCAGGATGTTTCATGGTAGACGAGCACTGTCAAAGAGCTATCCATGCTGAGACTAATGCTATAGCTCAGGCAGCAAAGTATGGGGTCTCAGTGGAAGGAGCTACATTATACTACTGGGATAGCAAAGGTAGATATGCTGAGAGTATAGAAGGCCTTATATACCATTGTCGAAAGTGTGGTCAGCTAGCTCAAGCATCAGGCATAGCTAGAGTATATGGAGGGACGATCTAAAGTCTGAATGATTACCTACCATGGCGACCATGCTAACGACAAGGAACATATCCTACATCTACTTAGCAATCCTCCAGAAGCTGTAGCAATAGATGTAGAAACTCCTACCACAAAGGAGCGTATGCCTCTAGGATTCTCGATTGCTTTCTCTCCAGATGAGTCTATATACTTTCAAACTTATCCAGAGATGCCTAGAGAGCTGGAACTGTTAAAGCCTATCCTCTTCAATCCTAATGTATGTAAGATTGCTCACTATGCTCTATTCGATTTGTCAGTACTGCCACTGATACCTCAACTAGTAGGATTTGATAGGAGCAACTTATTCGATACTAATACAGCAGCAAGATTATTGGGTAAGATTGAGACAGCTCTCACTACTCTAGCATATGAGATAGGTATAGATGTAGAGGATGTCAAGTCATTCTTAGCTAGACTTGGTGCTAAGACCATGATAGATGCACCAGTATCAGAGGTATGTAACAAGTGTCAGACGGATGCTAGAGCAGCTTATGCTTTATACTTACAGTACAAGCCACTTATAGAGTCTCAGTACAATGAGTACTTCAAAGTAGAGATGAAGGTTATACCGATACTAGTAGACCTTAGCATGAGAGGCATAGCTATAGACCAAACAGCCAGAGCAAACATGGAAGCTAAGTTGGAAGATGAGGTAGAGTTCTACCGCAGAGTACTAACAGATGCTGGGATAGAGAAGCCAGGAAGTCCACAGCAGGTAGGCTACATACTAGGCAAGAGAGGTAACTTCCTTCCACTCACCAAAAGCAAGAAGCAGCTATCAACTCGTGAGGCTCAGCTAGAGTTCCTTGACGACCCATTAGCATCAGCAATTCTAGAGTTTAGAGGTAAGAGCAAGTTGCTCAGCACTTACATAAAGCCTATGAGCCAGCAGGATCGGTTCTACACCGAGTATTACTTGGATACTGTAGTTGGAAGACTCAACAGCAAAAACAGAAACATCCAGAACATTCCTCCTGAGTGCAGACATATCCTACTGCCTGATAATGGTTGCTTTACTAGTGGTGATTTCCAACGAGAACACCTCTACATTTTGGCTATGATGTCTGGAGACAGGGATATGCTTAGCATCCTATATGACCCTGACCCAGAAAAGGCTGACATCCATCAGCATACAGCTGACAAGATGAGAGTGTCAAGGAAGTTAGCTAAGACACTCAACTTTGCGGTTGCTTATGGTGCTACTGCTAAGACCATATCCGAGCAAGCCAAGATCAAAGATGTAAGGTTCTGTGGCAAGTTGCTAGACGACTGGTTCATGACTTACAGGGATGTAGCAGACTGGGTAACTACTGTGCAAAGGTCATCTATGGCAAGTGGATGGTCTGAACCTACACTATTCGGCAGAAGGATAATTATACCTGAAGAGTATAATCAGTGGGGAGCTCTCTATGTAGAAGGCATGAAGAGGAAGGCAGTCAACTATCCTGTACTTGGTAGTGATGGTGAGGTTATCAAGCGAGCAATAATACTATGCAATAGCAAAGGCTTAGGTCCTCCAGTAATGGCTATTACAGTTCATGATAGCATTGACCTAGACGGAGACCATAAGTTTCCAGTAGAGGAGCTAGAGCAAATACCTGGCTTTAGGATACCTTTCGATACTAAACAAACCTTACGTTGGGAGTAGGTATAACCAGTCAATAGTTACGTTCAGATCCAACGGACAGACACAAAATGGACAGGCAGGCTACTCAGCGGCAACTAGCTGAGCAACCCACCTGCCTCGTCAGGAAGGAGGTACCTGCCACTAGGCCCAATTCTAATAACAGGTCCCTATCAAATAATCAGTTTAGCCAGGCATCTGTCTTATGCTGGATTGAGTGAAGTCACCGATATATTGAGTACGATCTCTCCAGATACTCCAAGCCTCATTCCTACGCTCAGTGGCTTGCTCTTGGAACTTGCCAGCTAGCGTCATATTGTTAGTAGCTATGTTGTTGTACTGCATAGAATCAGCAAGTCGCTGCTCAGCCTCATTGATGAAGGTCTTAGCTATATCGCCCCAAGCACCAGACTGCTCCATGTAGGATCTTAGGTTACTTAGGCGCTGAGCTGCCTCTTGAGCATATATCATAGCAGCATTAGTACGAGCAGTAGCATTCTGAGCTAGGAGTTCTCTATTCCTCTCATGAGGAGTTACTAGGGAATCTCTAACTGACCTAGCATACTCCCTGTAAGATAGTGGAACTTCTGCTCCTTCACCACCATCTGCTATCTTGTTTAGTTGTAAAGCTCCATCAGTCAGATATTTCTTAACACTTGGTGCTGAGCTGTTGTCTACATAGGTAGCTAGATATGTATTAGCAGCATCAGCATCAGACAAGTCACCTGCTACAGCATCCAGGTAATCATTAGCACCATTCATTGCTGCTTCGGTAGCGCTCCTGAGATTTGCTATATCAGTTGTTATCTTAGTCAGCCAGAACACACTGTCCTCATCCTCATTATCCTCTAAGTAGGTAGCAACCTTAGCTAGTGCAGTAGTAGCAGCTGTTAGGGCTGTTCTGGCCGAGCCGAAGTCAGTGTCTGCTTGGTGCATGAAGTTCAAGGCACGCTGGAACAGGGCATAGGCAGATGCAGCTAAGAGTACAGTGTTATCCAGAAATGCTGGAGTAGTTCCTGGCTCATCATCGTCTGCCATGATGTGAGGAGCATCATAGTAGATACGAAGAGTTTCCCCTTCAGCTAGTTGCGCTTGTCCTGAAGATTCTCCATGACCAGTGATTGTCAGTAGCTGGCCAAACAGGTTGAAGTTGCAGAATACCTGAGGTACTGAACCAGCAGGATACTCTACCTGCCGAACTCGGATGAATCCTGCCATACCATCTATAGCATCTATGTAGTTGGAGAGGTCTACCGTTACCTTGTCCTCTATGTTGTCAGAGTCCAGAACAATATCAAATGTTAGTTCTCGTGGAAGGAAGCGGCTAAGGTCTGCTATGGCTCGCTCTATTGCTCGCTCAAGTTCGGTGGCTAGCCATGCTCCTTCACTGATGTCGCTTAGGTCAGTTCTCAGGGCAGTTATTAGTGTAGTTAAATCTTTTCCCATAGTAGCCTCCTAATTCTTGTCTTACATCATCATAAAAAATGATGCTTTCCTACTAGCAGCTATTGTCCAAAATGTCGCCTCGCTACTCCATAAACCTTCACCTTCACTATTCTGAAGTTGAGCCTCGTAGATGTGCTTTGTTTCAGGGGCAAGGCTTGATAAATCAGAGTAGAATGGGTCGTCTGTCGTGAGTCCGTTAGCAAATGCTGTTGTGGTTCGGTTGGCAAGGATACGGAAGTTGTCGATAAACACATACGCGTCACCCGCTATACCTCGCAGGCGGATTGTACCCGAATCGACTACACTGTCCCACATCTCGGCAGCAGCTACGACTAAATTACCGTCTAGGTACAGGTCAAAAGTTCCACCCGTCCAATCGAGGTCTCGGCATTCAATAAGATGCCATATATTTGCAGATAACGCCTCGCCTGTGTCTATGCCAGTACCAACAGCATTGTTATAACCTAAGTTGAAGGTAGGGTGAACGAATGGGTAGAGTCTCTTTGTCCCGTTACCCCAAGAGAGATTCCACCGCCCTGTCCCATCGTGCCTTGCATAGAAGAAAGCAGTCTCGCCATCTGATACTACCCGTGAAATCAATGCGTTGGGGTTATTTGTCCCGTCTCGGTAAAGCTCTAATGACCTCGTTCCCAACTTGGCTTGGTCAGTTGTAATCTTGGCTGTTGAAGTACCTGCGACACTCTTTGTCCAAGTAATGCCCCCACCCGAAGTGTCAATATCATCACCGTCAGACCCCCACTCAAAGTCATCCTCTGTTTCTATCTTCCCCCATGAGAACCTACCCTCGCAGGATGCTCCGCCGTCATTCAGAACCTCGGCGTTTATCCTTGCCGAGGCAGAAGTGATAAGAGTCGCAGGTAGGATTGTAGTTGTGGGTGGTTCTGTGTAATAGACGGTAATCTTGTACCAGTAGACAGCCGCCTGAGAAGCGCCAGAACAACCTACCGACATTCTCGCCCCGAAGTTCGCGGAATTGACTATTGCTGGTGTGAGCGTTGCCCCCCACAGGTCGGCGGCTCCACCATAGCTTACTTCTTCAGCACCCACCCATGCCTGGTGGGTACGATGCTTTGAGTCTCCCGTGTTATTCCCATCGCCATCAACCAGATATAGCAGGGAGTTGGTAATAACACCCGATACCTCCAGTCGCTCCATATCTAGCTTGACGCCTAAAATGGTAGCATCAACTGGCACAGAAAACCCGAAGTCGCTGCCTCTCAGCCAATCACTGTATGTATCCGTACCCGACCATCCAGCATTGCCGCCCACTGCCTGAATAGCAATGGGGTTACTCCACGCAGCGAGACCTGCTCGGTCTTCGTTTGACCCTAATCTTGGATAAGTTGCACCTGTATCTGCCATATTATGCCTCTTGGTTTATCGCTACCATGTCCCACTTAGAATCTGCCGAGTTGTATATGAACCCAACATACAAGGTTTTAGTTGCCACAGTCGTAGTTGGCAGAGCAAACTCCAATCTTCTATAGATAGCGTTCCAAGCCAAAATTCTAGCTGTCCCGTTGTCCTTTATCCTGATAATTAGCCTGTTGCCATTTGCAGGTGCCCCAGAAGGGACTGCAAAGGTAGCTGTTGCTTCTGCTAACGCCGTTATTGTGTAGAAGTTTCTCAGACTTCCACCTGTCGGAGTTGGTGTAGCAGATGATGCGTCAGTAGTGTATTCCTCTACCACATTGGTAGTGGCAATAAGAGTCTTATTTGTAAGTGTCTGCTCATTAGTAGTCCCAACGACTGCTCCAGTTGCTCCATGAGTTGCTGTTACTGCTGCATGGGTAGCAATATAGCTAACTATGTCAGCCAAACCTGCAATAGTTCCTGCTACTCCATGTGTAGCAGTTAAAGCAGCATGAGTAGCAATATCAGCAGCCCAATTAAGCAAGGTCTTAACTTGAGCCAAGGTCTGCTTAATGAACACACTAGCACCAGAAGCCACAAGGAAGTCACTAACGGCAGTGGCTAGAGAATGCTTGATATACTGAGGATGGTCGTCATCTGCTAGTCCACCAAGAGAACCATGATCTGTAGCAAGAGAACTTGTAAATATAGCAGTCCAAGGATATGTGATTGTTAGTGTATCTGTACCTTGCTGACAGATAATCTTGGCTATGAGTACAGAGAAGCTGACTGCAATGTTAGGTAGTGAGGCAGGAACAACTGCTTCCTCTGCTTGATTGGCTGAATAGTCGCCCTGTCCATAGACTACATGAATGTGTCCATCAAAGTCCATATAGACCCAGTGGACACCAAATCTATTGACAGTAAGATCATCTAGTCCTGCAGCTATATCATTATACTGAGTATTGCTAATTGCAGTAGAACCTAGAACTTCTACCCAGGCAGATCCATTATAATACCAGTAGGAGAATATATCTAAGTCATAATTCTCTCCACTTACAAATATATCATCACGAAGAGTTAGTTCTCCAGCATCAACAAAGGCTGTTACCTCTGTATAGGTATCATCGGTAGTATTATGGACTCTTTTAGCTACATCAGTCGCAGCAAACCCACCATCAGCATCATGTAACTTAAATGCTTCGGTAGCATCAGCAGTTCCACTGTTTGGTGTAGTGTAAGGCGGAGTGACTTTCCTATTTAACCCAAGATGGAGCACACCAGCAGTTACAGCGAGGTTGCGAGTCCCAGTTGCAGTAGTAACCATTCCACTTGTTCTTTCTGCTCCTTCCTCAACTCTCATCATGTGAGAGCGATTATCACCTTGTATGCCTATCTTGTCAGCTTGCAAGATATGAGTGTCATTCCCACTTCGGAATACTACTCCAAGTAAGATATGGTCTTGTATGAAACCATAAGTTGCTAGGCTGGTAGCTACTACTATCTGTGGAGTGCCTGCATTGTAATCAAGATAGAGCAGGTTAGCTACCATATCAGTCAAAGCTATGGCAGCCTGACCAGCAAAGTTAAAGAACTTAGCTACTGCTATATCAGAATCAGACTCTTTGCACCAAGCAGTTCCAGAAGCTACAGCAACCGTTCCATTAGCAGGAGATGTAGGACTAATCACACATCCAGTCAGGAACGTTCTGTCTCCAAAGAAGTTTATGTAGTCCTGAACATCATCATAGGTAGCTGTATCCAGTTCAGATACCTCTACATCTACAGCTTTTGGTCTTAAGGATGGATGAGGAGGTAGAGATGATGCTGGCGGAACAAACAGCCGCCTCTTCTCAAAATCCAGATCAACAGGATTGGTAAAGACTGGTCGGTCTTCTGGTCTTTTACCTGAGAATTTCCTAGCCATATTATATCCTAAACAACCACTTGAAAGCTGCACTCATTGCTCCATATATCTTGTCAAGTCCTATTAACTCTATTATAGGCTTGTCCATTATTGGAGTTGGCTTGAGAGATGGCATAGGTGCAGGTGCAGTATACTTGCCTGATACAAGCGGAGGTTCAGGAAACATAGTCTCAAGCAGTTTGGTCCTCTCCTGTTCCTCAATAATCTTACTTATTAGCTCTTTTGTTGTTTCTTCAGGAGCTTCCTCTTCTGGTTTCTCAGGTTCTTTGACCTCATCAGGCACTCTTCTCATGGCAGCCTCTGACACATCTACATCAAAGCCTAGGTCGCCAAAAGCAACTTCCATACGGTAGAGGCCAGGCTTATAGATTCTACGGATGGATGATACTCTTATTGGACTATTTTCATCAGAAGGATAAATTATTGGATCTAGCCCAAAGCAAGGGTAACCATAATTTGTTCCTGAGTGAATGACCCATATGTCTACAAAGTCCCAATCTACAGCAGTAAATGTAGTTTTGGTCTTCATCTGAGCAGTGGTCTTACCTGTTCCACCATCAGATGCAACTTGTCCTGAGTTTTCAACGTCCCAGAAACAGTTAGTAATGGTACCATAGTTATCTCCGCAAAAGCCACCTACAGACAGGCCACTCATAGCAACAACAGGACCAGATGAATAAGATTTGTCTATTGTTCTACTATTAGTACCTACAAAGCCTCCTACATACTGGTTACCTATAACAGCACCCATAGCATAACAGTTTAGTATATCAGCATTACTATCTCCGACTAGTCCTCCTACCTCATCAGCATCTGATGCAGTTACATTACCAGTTGCGTAAGATTCCTCAATGGTCTTACCTTCAGACAAAGCAGCATAGCCAATAAGTCCCCCAATACCATAGTCTGTTGTTGTACTTGTAATAGTGCAAGTACTCCAGCATTTAGAAATGTTACTATAAGCATACCCTGCTAAGCCTCCTACTCCGCCTCCACCTGCCTTACCATCCACTGTACCAGTAGTAGAGCAATTCTCAATCTCACTATAGGCGTCACCAACTAATCCTCCAACCAGATAGTCTCCTGTAATATCGACACCTGTTAGTTTTATGTTCTTTACTATGCCGCCTGGTGTTTCAGCAGTTGGATAGGTAGTAGCGAACAGTCCCACAAAAGCTATATCTGGACGGTTGATATATAGACCAGAGATTGTATATTCCTTACCATCAAACTGTCCAGCAAAGGGGTCAGTCTGCCAGTTTGTTCCGATAGGGTCAAAGCCTAAATGGTCACTAACACTGAGAGTAGTTCGAACCCAATATATACTATTAAAGCTACCGCCAGAGGTATGCGCTGTCTTACAATAGTAATCCTTGCCAGCGTTTGTTACAAAGTCGTTAACAATATACTCAGTAGCTGCTGCCCATGCACCTCTGTCAACTAATATATTCCAGCCTACTGTTCCGATAGCATCTATATCATTAGCAAGTTCATAGTAAGCTGTAAGATCATTCTCTACAGCTTGAAGATCACTTACATTACTTATAATATAGGGGTCTTCTTGTGTTCCACTACCTGTCATTTTATAAGCCTCTACTATCAACTATTGATAGTTTGTCATACATCTCAACTTTGCCATTATGAGGAGCAACCATCATGCCTGCCATCTGCTCAAACTTAGCTCGGGCTAGTAGTGCTGATGCTCTAGCATTTACATCTAACTGTTGAGTCAGTGGGCCTGACAGTACAATCCTGATAACATCAGCATAGCCAGCTATCTCATCTGCATCTTCAGCTTCACCAACTATGTAACTTGCCCAGAGACCATCTGCACCCTCATTCCCATATACTAAGAAGTGGTTAGGTATTAGCACATTCCTACGCTCTATGTATTCATAGAAGTAGGGAGCTGATCCCGAGTAGAATGTCATGTCAGCTGCATCAGCTTCTTGCGGATACTTAATCTCCCACTTCAGGTCATGTAAAGGCTTCAGGTAGCTAGCAGTCATATTCAATAGCCTATAGAGTATAGATGCTGCATACTCAAAAGGTTGAGCATTGATGTCGAACTGAGGTTGGAGTGAGTTGATGATACCATCATCTTCTACTAAAGCATTTAAAGTCATAGCTGGATCTATCTCACCAAGAATAATCCCAATGATAGTATAGATGGTATCAGTAGTATAGCTTGCAGTAAAGAGTGGTGGACTGCCTACACGGATGAGTGATTCTCTCAGCTTGCTCCACATACCTTCTAACTCCAGCAATTCCCACAGTTTGCCACCAGCAGATACAGTTTGCTGATGCTTCACCCAGAGTCTAGGAGGAGCTGGCTCATTAGTACCATCACCTAGATATTCTTTGCCAGTAGTAGTTACATAGCCCCAGCCTATCTCTATCCAGTAGCCTTTCAGTAATGGTATATCTTTATCTTTATTGCGAAAGATGATAGTAGCGTAGTCATTGTAAGGCTCTTCAACATGGTCTATCATCAGGATACGATTACCGTAAGTTGCACTGTCGGATGATAGGTCAACAGTGGTAGCGTTGTGCTTGAATAGCAGCTTGAAGTATGGAGATTTAGAAGCCGCATTCTGAGCGGCTAGGTAGGTTGCCGATACTGACCTAGCCATACTGTCTCCATACTATATCGGATCCACGCCTCGGATGTAGAGAGTTCTAGCAAGTGTAGTCTGTGTTGCACCGAGAAGGACAGTCACAAACCTGGCACAGATGTCCTTAAAGACATTCATGCCAGCAGTTGTTCGAGCAGTGGTGGTATTCACAAAGTCGCCAGTAGCAGCATCATTGAAAGTATAACCCTGGACTGCAGTGTCTGCAGTTAGTCGGCTAGGCTTGACTGTTATTGTAGCATTGTCTATTGCAGGAGCATACACCTGCACACTTCTGAACTCAGCTCCAAGATCAGTCTCAGCTGATACAGCAGGGTTTGCATCCTTAGCTATAGTTACTGTTTTCCAAGAACCTACTCTAAGTCCCATTATTATCTCCTTACATCTGGGGTGCCACTGCACCACCATAGTTCAATTCTTTGCCAGTCTGCTTTCTGGCTATGTCATAGGCGATGGCAGCGCATTGTTTCTGCTCCTTCCCACCTTCATCCATGCACTGCTTAATAGATGCAGATATACGATCTTGTACTTCTGCATCAGTACTTTCTGGTGTTAATGCTTCGACTGGTAATGGCATCTTATTCCTCCTTATACAGTGCTGGCTGAGCTAGTCGCAGTTAGCTCAGCCAGCAAAGCTAGTTGCTATGGACAAATCTGGAGCATGAAGAATGGTGCTCCCTGGCCACCAGCATTAGCATGAGCCAAGGTGAAGCCACCATGCTGCATCTCTAGACCTACAACCTCTGCTGAGTCAGCATCTTGCCCTAAAACTTCTCCAGTAGACTGTAGTAGAACATTATGACGATCTGCAGCATTGCCAGGACCATTCCCTGTTGGTCCTAACCAACAAGGTCCCCAGGTCTGTAGCCAGAACCAGTGGTCGGCAGTAACCTTCTTATGAGCCACACCAATTACAGGTTCCTCAGTGTCTTGGTTCCACTCACAGCCCAGAGCCCAGTGAGCCATGCACTCAGCATGGTCAACATTAGGTGCCAAGGTGGCGTTTATCTCATCCTGTAGAGTCAGGGTCATCTCAGTATTCCCAGCCAGTATGGCAGCAGCAGTCATGACAGTATTCTCAAGAATCCTGCAGACATGAGCATCGTCATCGTGCCCGAAGATTACTACGAAGCCACCAGCAAGTTCATTGACAGCAATGGCACCAGTCTTGGCTATACCATCAGTATTAGCGATATCTATTACTAGGGTCTTATCGCCAATAGCAGCAGCCACAGCAACAGTAGCATAGGCTATATGCTGACGGTAGCCATTCTTGATACCATAGTCGGTCTTGGGGATACCGACAGATGATGCCTTAGCATAGTAGAAGACCCTCTCACCATCCATCAGCTTAGTGCCAACAGGATACTTTTGAAGAGCATCCGAATCTCCAATGTCGTCAGGCACTGCCAGGTTGGTGATGCCTTCCTGTCCTCCCTTCCATGATGGCAGGATGATGTACCTGCCATCCTTGTTCAGTAATTTGTGTAGTACTCTAGTTGCAACCATTTCTTCTCCTTATCCTAGAATCTTAGGTAGAACTGTTAAGATTCCAGTCCTACCGCATCCACAGATTGCTACTATATGGTTATTGCCAAGTCGGCGATGTCGGCGATCCTGCTCAGGCATAGCGAGGAGCCTAGCAGCACAGCTCCATAGTTCAGCATCCTGAGACCACCAGCATCCCAGTTCTCAAGCTCAGGGAATCTCACCAGTTTGTAAAAGTCCCCAAAGCCTGAAGTTCCACCGAAGGCATAGGTTAGTCCGGGCTCCTGGTTCAGCACATTACCGTGCTTGACACCGAAGATGGAATATCCCTTCTCATTTACATAGAGTGTTCTGACATTAGCAGCAACGGCAGTCAGACCAGTATCCTGTTGCTCACCCACTAGGAAGTCAGTCCTTATCATAGGCACCGCATCCCAGAAGAGTACTCTCTTGCCCAGCTCATTGTAGCCCAGAGTCAGGAAGCTCATAGTGCCATGTGTCTGAGTAGTTCCGGACACAGTATACAGGAAACCCTTCTCCTGGTAGGCAGCATCAATCTGGCGGATAATCTCAAAGGGCGCCCAGATCTCATCCACTCCCATCTTCATAGCGTCTATCATGATTCTGAGGTTTGCCAGGCTAAGTCCAAGACCTCCCTGGTCTATATTGAGATCGCCACTGGTCTGCCTTGCCCAGGCATGGACACCATCGAACTGCTTGGCAGAGGCATTTACATCTGCATAGATGAGACGAGCTCCGATCTTCCTCTTGAGAGCCTTCTCACATTCCAGAAGCAACCTTGCCTCGTAGTTGTTGTAGGTGCCATAGATGCCCTCAACGAAGTGGTCAAGCTTTCTCTGGATGTAGCTCCTCTTCAGAGCAGATTCCTTCTCTTCGTAGTTTACATCCTCAGTCCAGGTGAGTCCTTCACCAATGTTTACCTCGGCTACAGCAGCCTCAAGAGCAGCAACATTGGCAGGTATCTCTCTCAACCACTCAATTTTCAGTCCAGTACCGGATGCTTGGCCAACTGTTACCCTCTCTATAGGGTTGTTTCTTTTGATATCTTCTTCAAAGACACCAGGTATCTTTGTTGACTGCGTTAGCTTTTGGAGCGCAGCCAAGTTTGCCCAATGTCCACCTGAATCAGTCATAGTAATTACTCCTTATCAGTTATTTTGGTGTAGGTTCAGCATTACGGACTCCACGTATAGGAGTTTCAGCTATGACTTTAGCAGCTCTCTCTCGTTGTGTCATGGGAGATGCTCCGCCAAGACTGCCTCCTAGTGCATAAGGTCCGGGACTGCCTCCCCTACTTGCTGTTACGGCCTTTAGGGCCTCTTCGAAAGAATCAAGCTCTACCATACTCTTGTTTGCTAAGTTTTCAGCAGGGATGGAGTACCTAGCAGCTATTAGTTCCCTGCGATAACCCAGAGACTTATCAGCTTCAGTCTGCAAAGTCCCTACCTTCAATAAGGCATTGTCTCGCTCCAGCTTGATTCCCGCAACATCTTCTCCAGAAGTTGCACCCGCCTGACGGGCCTGCTCTGCTACAGTTAGTTTAGCGTTTAGGTCGGCAACCGTCTGATTAGCAGCTGACAGCTCTAATTTGGAAGCGTCTATAGCTTCGTTATGAACTGTCTGAGCTCTCTCAAGCTGCCCTTCTAAACTTTGCTTGGCTGCCATGAGGTCAGACTCTGCTACCATCTTCCTGCCATCTACCAAGATATGACCATCTTGCATTTCTACCTTGGGAGCTGTAGGAGTTGGTGTAGGAGCTGGCTCAGTGCTACCAGCAGCACCAGGATTAGGTGTAGTGTTAGGGGTCTGGTTCTCTACAGTTTCCATATTACCTCCGTTCTATGCTAGTATAACATACGTGAGTATTGATGTCAAGGATAACATTATCAGATGTTATTTTATTTCGCTTCTCCTATCATTGCTGGGATGAGGAATTGCTTTCGCAGTCCTTCATATATTTCCTTAGCTTCAGCAGACATGAACTTGTCTGTAGTACCGAAGAAGTTGAGCCAAGCATCTAGCTCAGAGTCAAGTAGACGTAGACGCTGTCTAGCTTCTCGTAGTCTGCTCTGATATCCTGAGATAAGTTTGCCATCAGGTCCCATGACTTCCAGTAGCTGTTCTCGCTCATCTCCTCTAGCTACCTCAAATCTGCGGATGGTTTTTATCTGCTCATCAGTATATTCTTTCAGTACTATGCTTCTGACGTTACGGTAGGGTCGGGCATAGGTTCTGCTAAACTCCCAGTATAGTATCTCCATAGGAGTCCAGTCATTGTGGATTCTCTGTAGTAAGCGCTCTCCATGTGCAGGACTAAGTGTTTCTAGCAGGATATCTATATAGGCATAGTATGTATCAAAGTCCAACTCCATACGGTCAGATTCCCAGTTGTATTTGAGTTCAGGCTTCAGCTCGAAGTAGTAGTAGAGCAGCTCTTGGTCAGGAGTTTGGGTAGGAGTAACTATACCACGTTCCTCTAGCAGTATAGCCCTTTCCTCAAATGACTTAGGCACATCCTTGTAGGCAGGAGATTCACCAAGTATACGAGCTGCCTCACTCAGGCCGCCTTGGATATTGCTACGCATACTTATCCATTGGCTGGGACCTATGATGCCTTCAACCAGTTGTCGGTTGACTTCTACTATGCTAGGCTGAGTTAGCTCACCGTCCTCATATCTTCCATGATATCTGGCTTCAGTGAATACCTTATCCAGTTCTTGGTAGTAGTCGCTAATCTTTATGTCTAACGCTTGCCAGCTAGAAGGATACATAGGAGTAATTACGCCCTGATAGCGACGATAGGATTCCCACTGGTAGAGTAATGCCTGCTGCTGAACATCCAGATGGAAGTAATCACTGAACCGTTTGCCTGTTACAGGATATGTCTTATCTATCCATTCCTGAGTTGATACAGGCACTCCAGTTGCTTCCTCTATAGCTAATCTCATTTCCTTACGGATTTGAGTGAACTCAGCAGGGCGGATTCTGAATAGTCCTGTCTGATTCATAAGGATTCCTTTGATGCCATCTACTTTGTTGACTGCTTTGAGCCAGAGTTTCTCTTCCTCTTCAGTTAGTACTATGTTCTGCTGCTTCTTCTTCCATATCTCATCAGCATCATAGCCCATACCACCGAGAGTTAGCATAGTTAGATAATCTCGGAAGCGGTCAGGATAGACAACTTCTAGCACTGCTCCTATATGTTCAGGAGATAATGCTCGCAAGGCACTGAGTCCTGTCTTGACCCAGGCTGGAGCTAATTGTCCTAATTGAGGCTGCTTGCCACCAGCACCAAACATTACAATAGGTAGCATAACATGGATGCCTGGGAAGAATCCTGCTCTACCAATATAATCTAGAAACTCTATGCCTGGAGCAACATCATGGTATTCTGGAAAGTCTCGGAGATAGAAGCTTCTAAGTCCGCCCATCCAGACAGTGCCTCTGAGAGGATTTACCTGGAGGTCAGTGCCAGGTATAGGCATATAGCCCTGGTCAGAATTACCAGTAGGAAGTATACTACCCTCAGCCTCCATTATCCAAGTTCCAGAGGCTACAGAAGGACACCATACCTCACCATCATACTGACAATCCTTGACTCTTCTCCAAGACTTATCCCCTCCTCTCAATGATAGATGCACAGAGTAACAAGTCCTATTATTACCTTTCTCTATTGATACTCGATAGCCTAAGAAATGGCTTAGCATAGTAAAAGCATCTAAGACTGGACCTGGCTGTTGACCCCAAGAGTGCCATGCTAATCTACCCTTAGAGTTACCCTCAGCACTCATCATAGATATCCACATAGCCTCAGCAGATTCCTTAGATAGATGAGACACTAGCTCTGGTAGCCCATCCTTACCTAAGTATACATCAGCAATCCTATCCATAGTATCTTGAGATACATAGAATACATACAACCCATCAGGTCTAATACTATATTTATCTACCAAATCCTTAATAATCTTGACGAAGCTAGGCTTCTTTTGAGTAATCTGGCCATATAGTTTTCCACCTCTAGTATGCCCTATGTATCCATCAGTCACTAACCATCCAAGTATAGCAGCATCGTAAGGAGACAGAGCACTCATACTAGGAAAGTCATCATGAGGAGTAATAGTAGGAATACTATAGTACTGATCAGTAATATTCTTAGCCTGCATCATAGATAGCTCTCCAAGCTTAGACCTTACAATCCAAGTATGCTCTGAAGTACACAAGATATGCTTATTGCCATAACTAGGTAGACTGAGCATTGGTCTATTAGACCGAGCAGGAAATATATTAACTGTCTTTATAGGCTCCCAATGAGTAGTAAGGACCTTAGGATTACATACTAGTATATCCTCACCTACTTTAAGCTCATGACAACTACGCCACCCATTCCTAGTTAAAGCTTTGTAAGATGTAGGCACACAGTAATTCATATATCTGGCTACATTGGATAGAGCACCTGGTGTTCTCAGAGCAGTTCTAGGTAGCCACTTCCATCGAAAAAGTTCATAAGTGTTTCCTGTTGGTAGAATACAGCCATTGAAGTTAGCAAACCAAGTCCCATTAGCAGTTACAGGACACCATACCTTACCAGTATAGTGCTCATGGCTCATTCGCCTACACTGCTTAGACTGATAAGGTTGTCTATTGTTTATAAAGTATATTTTGTCAAGACCATCACTGCGCTTACTTACAGTTATGGCTTTACCTAACAGTATAGATAGCATCTGAAATGCTTCTGATACAGGTCCTGGCTGTTGGATCCAAACATCTACAGCAGTCCCATTATAAGCAGAACCAAAGCTACCTTCTCCTAGTAGCATAGATCTCCACATACTTTCAGCAGCATCTCTAGACAGCTGAGGTACTATAGCAGGAAGGTTATCTTTACTAGAATATACTTTCATTATCTCAGCTGTGTCATCTACACTGACTCTAATTACCATATTGTCTAGATCATTAAGTTTGCTTCTAGGATAAGCCTTAGTGCCAGTAGCAGCCTCTATCTCATCAATATAGTTATAACGACTTTGATAGATAATGAAGTAAGGTCGCTGAGTTTTAGGAGTGTTTAGGTAGCCTTCTGACACTACCCATCCTAGTATAGCAGCTAGTCTAGGAGACAATATAGACTCAGTAGGAAACTGATGAGGTAGTGCTCTAGGTATCATATCAGAGGCATCAGTTAGTTCATAGCCTCTCTTAATCCTAGGCTGGTCACCATGACTGTTGATAACTAACCATCTATGATTAGGAGTAAACTTAATGTCCTTACCCTTAGCAGGTATGACCATCAAGTTATCATCGTAGTCAAACTCAGCTATCTTCTGTAGATGCTGCCACTCAGTTACTAGAGTGTTAGGATTAGTAGTCAGAACATCTTCTCCAATAGTTAACTGAGAATAGTGTTTCCAGCCAGTCTTAGTGAGTATCTTAGTATCTTCAGGAACGCACCAGAAGGGGAATAGTGCACGCATGGATTCGTCTATGATGTTAGCATTGTCATAGGTTGGGTAGGCTAAGCTATGCATCTCACGAGCCTTGGTCATGGCTGATTCTTTCTTAGCCCACCAGTCAGGAGTACCGCCAACAGCAGCTACCTTAGCTGGAGCAATCTTAGCATAGTAGGTATCAAAGAATGATCTAACCTTATCTGGAATAGGTTTGCCAGTCATATAATCAGCAAACAGCTCACTCAGACCTTCCTCATATAAGGGTTTCTTCACTCCCCTCTTAATAGCAATTCCAGCTGCTGCCCCAAACTTATCTAGCATAGTATAATCGCCACGCTTGATAGCATCAGATACTATACCATGCATGAACTCATGATAGAATTGTGCATCTGTGAAGTCTTTGCTTCTGACAATCATGGTTCCAGTATCAGGCATAAACCTAGCTATAGCTTCTAGATCTGGATTTATCTCAAATCCTTTCAGAATAGCTTGTGCATCACTAGGCATACTAGATACAAGATCAGTTAACCGTGTCTTAGTAGAAGCAGACACTCTTCCCTTCCAAGTAATTTTGAGAGCAGCAGGCTTGGCAGCCACTGTCTTAAATGCTAATGTCTCTCCTGCATCATCTGCTATAGTATTGAAGTACTGTCTCCACTTGATAACATCAGATTCAGGAATCTTAACAGATGAGTAGAGCCTATGGAGTTCCTGTCTAATCTCTTCCATCTGTAATACTGTAGGATGGTCAGGAGTCAGTATGCTAGGATTTATGCCTAGAGTCCTCCACATCTGGTCATACACTTCGCCTATAGCTTCATCAGTGAAGCCTATCTGCTCAGCTGTCTTGCCAAGCTTAGCAGCATAGGCAGAAGCATAATCCTTAGTATGGATGATGAAGTCTTCTCTAGGTCGGATAGTGATATGATGCTGGACTCTGGTGAGTCCTCGGTATAGATCATCTCCAGTTACTCCATACAGGTAAGCTAGATGATTTGGAGTCAGATCTCCTACCACATCTGGTACGAAGTCAGCAACATACACAGACTTATCTACAGATGTTAGGAAGTTACGACTAGTGCTCAGTCTTGTAGTCTTAAGCTTTCTAGCTACAGTATCAAACTCTTCCCAGATGATAGACTTATCAGCTCGCTGCTTAGCCCAGAATGGAGCATTACGGAGTTTCTTAGGAGTTCTAGGAATGATAGCTTCTATGTCAGCTAGCTTGGTGCGAGTGGCTAGTACATTCTGAAACTCTAGACGGCTGATAGAGTCAAGGTCAGCCAGACGAGCTAGTTGAACATCATTCAGTCCAGCTAACTTAGCATTCTTCATTAACTGATTCATCATTTTTGTTAGTTCAGTCTCTGATGTATCCATAAACTCTGCTAGCATCTTAGCTGAACCAACCTCAAAGTCGTCAAAGTCAGATGGGAGAAGTTGAGCTTTCCTGAGTTCAGTTATCTTTCTGAAGTCATGGATCCTCTCACCTATACTATCTGCTTGAGCAGTTATACTCTGCATATCACCGAGGAACTCCTGTAAGTTCTTGGGAGGATTAGCTATAAAAGCATCTGTTTCTAGCTTCATAGCATCTATCTGATTTGCTAGGCTAGCTATGTTCAGCTCTCGTTCTGATGCTACCCAGGCAGCCATTCTGTCATCTATGCTGCCAACACCTTTCTCAAACATTCTACCATCCAGCACCTCATCTCTAATCCCTGTCTTAGTTATAGTATGGACATCAGTCATGTTATCCATTACTTGATTGATTTTCTTGCTAACCTGTCTTAACTGGAAAGTCGTAACATCCATGTCAGCAAGTAGTCTAAGACTATCAGGACCTCCGCCAATGAGTTCGAGAGTTATCTCTCGTCTTATGTCTGCAGCATCCTTCTTAGTTATGCTAGCTATATCATCCAGCATGGATCTTGTTTTCACTTCCACTATCTCATGTATAGCCTTCATCTCGGTAGGAGCTATATCTTCTAGAGACTTCAGGAAGTGCACCTGCACATCATATGCAGTTATATCAGCAGTAAGCCTAGCCCACATATCGTACCAGTCTGTAGCGTCGCCTATAAAGAACTTCTGATTGCCTATGGTTAGTGTTTTACCAACCATCTTACCACCGAAGAATGGAATCTTCTCAGGCACTCTTACATTCCTACTTACGAATGGTATTTTGCCGCCTCTGAATACAGCAGTATGGCCAGTCTTAGGGTCAACTATAGCCTGGGTCAGTCTCACCTGCCCCTTCTCAAACATCGTGAGTTCATAAGGAGCATTGGATAATCCTCTAGCTAATCTGTTAGTTTCAGCAACTCCTCCGTATGCTTTAGGAAACATTATCTCTCCGCCACCAGCAAAGCTTCTTCCCATATTCTCAGCATAATTGTAAGGACCAAAGTTGGTGAAGAGTAGTTGCCATCTTGCCATAGGCATAACTACTCTACGCTCTAGTGCTACTAGCTGAGCTGAGTATAGTACTTTGTCTGCTACTCTACTATGCCATGATGCTGCTCTGCCAGCTTGCTGCATATGCTGGGTAAGAGGACTATGAAGATTACCATAGCGAGTTTCTTCTAGATGATTGTAGATATTCTTAACTACAGCATCGAACTTATCGCCCTTCACAGCGTTCATAGCCTTGCTACCAACAGTCTCCTTGAGCTTAGCTATCTTGGTGGCTAGAGTGCTGACTGATTGTTCAGTAGCCTCTACTCCCATATCACCAAGCATTTTGCCTGCTGTTATTCTCTCGCCTTGTCCACTAAACGCATCAAGCAGACCACTATTAAATCTAGCTAGACGACCAGTATCGAAGGTTATATCGCCTACTATATCCTTCACAAACTTGGCTGCTGATGCTCCATCTAAATAGTTGAACTCTATCAGGTCTGCACCAGCCTTAACTAACGGATTGTTACCTTCCATAGGAGTATCTAGTACTGCTCTCACACAGCGGCTGACAGTATCCATAGCATCCTGGCCAGTCAGTCCCTTTCCAAGAGTATTCCTTGATGAACGGAAGGTTCTGCCAACTACTGAGTAGAAGTCCATCACTCCCTTCTTAGCAAAGTTTCTACTCATCTGAGTAAATGTAGCAGGTATAGTATATCCAGCACCAGTTAGCCAGAATGCACTCTTAATAGGAGCAGCTACTACATGCATAGCGCCCTTAAATACCATGTCTGCACCAGAAGTATATCCTTGCTCAAATGCTATCATTAGAGTGCCAACTCTAGTTCCTGCCCATTTGAGTCCTCTAGGCAAGGCAGCTGTAGTTAGCTTTCTGCCGACAGCAACTGCTCCTCCCCATCCTATCCAGTTCAGCGGATCATAGGCTGAGTCTAATATAGCCTTCTTCCACCAAGGAGCATCCCACTCGTTGAAGGCTTTAGCATAAGATGACCAGGCACTCTCACCCATGCTTCTGTAGAACTCATAATGCTTTGTCAGTTCCTTATCTGTATCAGTCTCAAATGCAGCAAATAAGGCAGCGCCACTAACTGCACCTATTATACCACCTACTATTGCTCCAACTCCTATTCCTATGGGACCTCCAAAAGCGCCTATTGTTGCTCCTGCTATGCCACCACCTACAATTCCTAGTGGAGCACCATGAGCAGCACCTGCTACTGGAGCTGGCAGATGCATTGTAAGAGCAGCTGATATAGGTCTGCTGATAGCATCCCACCACTTCTGCAGCAGCTCTAATGTAGCCAACATAGGCTGAGTAACTATCATCAAAGTATATTCATCAGGAGTTAGTTCAGGAGTCTCAGCTAGTATTGTTCCTGCTCTAATCAGGCCCATTCTAGCAGACTCTAACTCCCATTCTCTAGCCCGTTCAGATAGCCAATCACGCTGACTCTGCAACTCCTCATCAGACAAGTCTAGCTCACTGAGCAGGTTCCTGACATCTTCCTCAGTCATACCAGCAGGCAATGCGGCTACACTAAAAGCAAAGGATTTAGCTATCTCATCTACTGTTAGATGATGGACGCCTCTGAGTTCTAGCTTTGGAGCAGTCAGGATCTCATTTAGTACCTTAGACTGAGCATCCATGATGTCCCCAGTATAACCTTCAGGGAGCACATTAGACAGATGTGATAACTTCCCAAATGTCTCATTCAGCCATGCAGTATCAGCATCTGTTAAGTCGAGACCAGGCGCTATGAACTTGAGCACATCTGCTGGATTCTGTAGTTCATATTGAGGGTCAGACATATAGATAGGCAGAACCTGCATAACTTCTGCCTTCCACTCAGCCGTCTGAAACTGCTGAGCAATAAGATCAAAATCAGCTTGTGCCCTTTCCATAGCTTCTTGTGTTACAAACTCTTTACCAAAGGGCAATTCAGCCTTAGGCACTGGAAGAAGAAACTGACCCCAGAACCCTGTAGGAGCCTCAGTTGTGGGTACTAACCTAGATAGATCCTTTTCAGCTTTCTGAAGCTTATAATAAAGTTGGGACAGCTCAATCCCAATCTGCTCAAACTCCTGAACGAATCCAGTATAGTATTCAGGTACTTCTACTGGAGGCGGAAGCTCAGGAACACCTTCCTGCCCATTTGTTAGTTCTATATTAGGTCCTGCCATATTATCCTCCAAGCTCAGATGCTCTCATACGCTGACCACTAGGTAACTGTGGCGATGCTTCAGGTCTGCCAAGACCAGTTGTAGGTCTAGCAGCTTGTGGTTCAGGCTGTGCTGGTTGCAGCATCTGTATAGCCATGTCTGCTGCCATCTCATATAGCTTAGCTCCTTCTGAATCTCCTATCTTAGATAGGTAAGCTGCCTGCTGTCTATAGTACTGAATCAGAGCAATCACGCTGTTGCTAGGATGAAGTTCAGCTTTGTCTGCTCTAACCTGAGCCCTCTCTTGCAGAGTATCTCCAATATCAGGGAACAGCTTTCCTATTACATAGCTGTAGCTCAATACAAAGTCAGGATTCAGCATCCTAGCATTGGTAGCTCTCTGCACTAGGTCGCCAGGAATCTCCACCTCATACTCAGCAGATACCATGACATTATCTGGCAGTTTGCTCGGATACTTCCAACCATAAGGCCTAATGCCTCTTTCCCTTATATCTGCCAGATCATCATTGTCCATGTCTGATAGTGCATCTATGATTGCTTGATGGAAAGGCTTCATTACTTGATTAGCTGATGCAGCTATTTGACTCATAACATAGGAGCTTACTTGACCAGCAAGCGAACCGTGCATAGCCCAGCTGACTCCACCTCTCTGCATCATAGCTTCAAGGTCAAGCTGAGTACTTCTGAGCTCTAGAGGTATAGGCGGAGTGCCTATGAACTCAACAGCATCGTCAGGCCCACCACGAAAGATTGCTCCTCGCCTGAACACATCTTGAGGCTGCACTATAGCCTTACCACTCCTGCTCTTCTCAAATATCCTAGGCTGAGCAGTGTCTCTTAGTAGCTGTAGACTAAAGCTCCACCACTTATTCCAAGTGCGATAGATATTCTCATTGGTGGCTATGATGGCTTGACCTATCTCAGCCTTCCAACGCTCAGCAGTTATTTCCTGAGTCTGAAGCTTCAGAGTAGATGAGTATGTTGGCATTACTCCTTCTGACAAGCTGCCCATATCAGGTAGTCCGCCAACTGGAGCTACATAGATAGGAATCCTCTTAAACCTTGTTTGCCCGAACTTTACTAAGTCTCTACCTATGACTATAGCATTCCAGATGGCTAGGGTGAAAGGAAACTCATCTGCTACCTCAGTCCACCAGTAGTCATAAACAGGCACATCTGTTCCAGCTGATGCCCTCCACTGTGGGTAAGGACTATTGAAAGCCCAGTTATTCTTCTTGGCCATATTAATAGCTTGCTTAGAACTAATCTTGTAGATGCGAGCTACCTCATCTAATCCTAGCATTCCATCCCACATAGGATATACTTCCATAGGATTCAGAGGCTCCTTGTAAGTTCTGCTACCATCATCAGAGTTGATGCTGAACATAGCATACCAGCCAGTAGCTAACATAAAGCCTATGAAAGTTGCCATCATGCTCTGTCTAGGATTAGAACGGCGGAAGTTATTCTTAGCATCTTTCCAGCTAACCTTGAAGTAGCGGCTAACTTCTGCTACTGCACTAGATACTTCAAGGTCAGCTATGTCATAGTCCTTGACTCTGTGAGGTATGTTGGTGTCAAGGAGATGAGATACTAGATTGTATAGAGCTCTCGGGTCATTACCTACAAATGATTCCATCTTGTCTGTCTTGAGCTCATCAATCATCTCAATCATCCTGTACCACCGCTTCATAGCATCATTTCTGGGCGCCCAGTAAGTTCGTAGCTCTTTGCAACGACTGATTACTATTTCAGCTTTATCTGCCATGAAACACCGCCTTGATTAGAATGACTATTGTAATTATGCCTATGCCTCGCCCTATGTTATAGTAGTGATATTCTTTGCTCATTTCCTTCTTTGCATATACTGTTATAGGAAACCGAGATGGGATAGATAAGCAGACCATCTCAGCCCAGCCAATCCAGAAGGAGTGCCACTCTCGGCAAACCTGCTCAGGCTCTTTGCCAGTTAAGTAAGCTATCCACTCAAACATTCTAGCCGCACAGTAACATTAGCTTCCACTCATCTGGAACATCGTAAATCTCATCTGTCTGAGGCTCAATGATCTTTACCTCTCCATCTTTGTAGTAGCTTATGATAGCATGGCCTCCTTCAAGCATTGAGACCCAAGTGATGAAGATTGGCATAGCAGCCGTCTCTGGATTCTGATGGAACACGCCCATAAGGTTGAAAGTGAAATCATCACAGTCATACCATTCAGTCTCATAGTCCTCTCTGTCGCCGAGGTCAGCATCCAAAATCATCTCAATTAGCTCTTCGTCTGCTTCTTTGTAGTAGGCATCTGCAAACTGGAACTCTGAGGCAAATCCAAACACTCGTTGTAGCCACTGTAGCCAGCCTGCATCTGACATACCAAAGGCTTTTCTGTAAGCTGACTCTATAGTGGAGTAAAGGATTTCACCTCTAACTGTATTTTCTGGCTTCAATCTTACCATTCGTCCTCCTTTAACAATCTAGTAGCAATTCCACTAACTTAATAAGTGCTGTTCCTATCACAACATATGCTACTGCAATAGTGATTATAAACAGTAGAATATAACAGAATAGGCAAGCTGTATCAATCTTGTTTCCTTTCTTGAACATGAGTAACTGCCCTCTCAACGAACCACCAACTTATTATTGGGATTGCTAAAGACAAGAACCATGTAGGCGGTTCAATACCTTCAACTACAATCTGAGCAATCACAGCAGCAAATATGGCAGTTACTATTGGACGAGTAACGGCTCGTACTATCCCTGCAAATTGACTATCATTCATTCTGTCTCCCCCAGCTTATTATTTACCCCAAGAGTCATCCCAGCCTGCCGAGCCAACATAACCTCTCTGTATTGGTTGAGCGCTCCTACAAACTATAGCTATTGCTCCACAGTCATGATGATCATCTGCACCTACTACTATTATACCACTCTTGACCGAGTTATTTCGGCGGATGTTCTTGCACTGGCTCCAGAATCTGATATCCTGACAATCCATATCGTCCATGTGTCTATTGACTTCTGTTATCATGTAAGGCTTAGTAGACAGGTTAGTCTGCCAGCCTACAGATCTGACTAGCTTACCTGTTCTGACATCCTCTCGCCAGTAGAGGTCAGGATAATCCCTAAGATGGCTAACAATATCTAGATTGTCTTCTGGTGCTATTACTCCATGATTGTAATAGTGAGCTACTACTTTCATATACTCAGCCATCTCCCACTCATCATAGAAGCCAGCTAATGTAGCACAGTGCTGCATGATGGGAGGGATCTCTTTGCCATCCTTATCCTTATAGCCATCAGCAAAAGTCCACACCTGCCCTACAGATTCAGATATCTTACCTTTGCCTGGGTCAATAGGAATGATGTAGCCTTTGCCTTCCTCCACATCATGCCAGATGTCTAGTGTAGCTGAGGTGCTATTCTTAACATTTATTATGTTCTTTTGAATAGGAGCTGGAATACACTGTCTAACCTTATCAGATATGATGTCAGAACTATAGGCTTGGTCTCCAGCTACCAAGAAACAAGTCTCGTCGTCCTCAGGAAACTCCTGCTCCATCAATAAAACTGTATCTCCACTTCTGCGTAGGCTGGCCATCTCAGCTCTCTTGTATCTCCTCCATCTGAGCTTAGCCATTGCCTCATGCTCTTCGAAGCCATAGGATGCTAAGAACAGTCTCATCAGCAGAACCTCACTAGATTGTAGATTAGGCAGTGGATCCACATTATCTCCATCAAGACAGAATGGATCCTCAGGATACATTACATACTCAGGATGTATGAACCAAGGATAGAAGTGATGCCGGTAAACTGACTTAGCTACTACTGTTCCTTCCTTAGCTGCCCTATATATCTCACAGTGAGGATTATCCTCTCCGTTAGCTGTAGACTGTATTCTGATCTTAGTACCAAGTTTTGTAGGTACTCGCTGAACTGCTGAGCTAAATACTAATTCATGAGTACCTATTAGCCAGAATCCATACTCATCTAGCAGCAGATTATGTATTGCTTCTCCCCTACCAAGTGTATAACTTCTAGATGTAAAGATATACATGACAGAGTAGAAATTAGTATCCTTATCCTCCCATGTTAGTTCTTCAGCACCCTTATGCTCCAGCTTAGGAATTGATGGAATCTTTCTGGATAAGAACTGGTGAAATCGCTTGGCTTTCAGAATTAGCCGCTTAGCACTAGTCTCATCATAGCTGATGATAACTGAAACAGTTCCACTGATAGTGATATTGTCTAGATAGAAGTCAGCTAGATGATAGGATGTGGCTCCTACCTGAGCAGGCTTTACATAGACATCTCTAGGCCCTGATGTCTCCAGCATATCAAGTTGAATAGGATTGAGAATGAAAGGCACAAGCTTACGCTCCTTATTCTCTATCTGGAGCATTGTCTCCATCATAAGTCTACGATTGGAGAATAAAGCTCTTAAGGCATCATCATGAGTTGCAACTGCCATAGTTACTTCTTACCGTTCATTCTTTCTAGGACTGTAGTTAATCCTACAAGAGCCGCCGTATTATCCTTACGACCTATCTGGTCTTCCTTGATAATGCCGCTTAGTCTGTCCTCCATGAATATCCTATCCTCACGAAGTCGGTTCTCACTAGACTGTCTATCCTTCCTATACATTATAAAGATTAGCGCTGCAAGTGCTCCGCCTACACCAAGACTACAAACAGCTTCTACTAATCCAAAATCCATTATCTACTCCTTGTCCTTACTGCTAGCTTTGCTCTACTAGCAATAGGCGGTTTGCTATATCTTTGGCGACTTCTGGTTACCCTGCCCACACTGCGAGTCTCTCTGATACCGACACGACTCAGTTGAGCTCTTTGGATATTCCTACGAGAAGCATTTAATACTTTAGCTGTTACTGGTCTTCTCGCCAATGATCTCCTTCTTGTCCAGCCTGCCTGTTAGCCTCATTGTATCAGTCCTACTGAACTCAATTCCAGATGATGCTATAGCTGCTTGATTCTCCGCTACAAACTTAGCAAAGTTGAATCCTGCATCTCCTACTCCTCGCATGACTTGCTCTAGTATCTGCAACTGTTGTGGAGTGTAGGCTGAGCGCATCTTGAGCAGGTATTGATGATCTTGACCAGACATCATAACTGAGCCATCAAAATCTGGACTAGAACTATCCATTCCTAGTGCTGTTCTCAGTATTCTATAATCCTTCTCCAGTACCATCCTGAAATTGCGGAAGAAGTCCAGCTCAATGTATTCTCTGCATAGCTCCTTGCGTATCTCTGGCACCTTAAGCTCAAACACGGAGAAGTCGTCATCTTGTCTCTGCTCCTCTAGCCAGTCAATCCTCAGCCCTAACATATAGAGAGATTCTTCAACATTAAAGCCGCAAGCTAGATAGCCTAGATACTTTGCTCGGTTATCATCTTTCCTCCAAGGAATCAGTGTAGTAGCAATGCTAACTTGTTTAGGTGTATCAGAGTTAGGAGGCAGTACTTCAGGATCGCTCATACTAGTAGTATAACATATTGAAGTAGCGGTGTCAAGGATATTATGACATACAATTATTTATTTACATAGTGCATAAGCCAGTTGACAATAGATGCTGGATGTGATATAATAGGGTGTAATCAAATAAGGAGGTTAATTAAGATGATAAAGAATAGATACGAGGATTGCAAGCTAGCCTGTGCCAACTGTGGAGATGCAAAACATCTAATGCAAGTAGCTCATAGAAACGATGATGATTCTGTAGTTGGTTATGTGTTCCTTTGCAAAGAATGCTTACCTATCATCGAAGGCAAATACAGCGTATATCTTAAGAAGGAATAGTCCATGAATGGCAGCAGAAGATGTAGCAACAGCCAGCGTGCCATGAACCTCATTAGACTCCATATTAGAATTCAGATAATAATGGGATGAGGAGATAATACACTCATGATAGCGAGCCCTAATGACCCAGTTGAGAAGGTACCAGAACTATCCTGGTATGAGATGGATGGAGTTCCTAAGTTTAATGTGATATAGACTGAGATACCTAGGCATCCCATAAAGACCTGCTATGAGTGGGCTAAGGAGTTAGGAATATCTTATGAAATGTGAGATATGTGCTAGAGATAATCTAACTGCTCAAGAGCTAGCAGTACATAGGAAGTACTTCCATGGTCAAGTACCACAAAGACAGCAAGCACAGAAGGTTGTAGCTGGAGTCTGTCCAGAATGTGGTGTAACACTGATGTATCAAGAAGGCTGTGTAAACTGCCCATCCTGCGGATTCAGTAGGTGCGGATAAGCATGAGTGATAGACTAGAAAGTACAATTACCCTTCGTCAGCACTATATGCTATTCTCCAAGCTAAGAGTGAAGGATATAAAGTATGAGGACATACCACTCGAAGTAGACGGCATGGAGATAGATATGCAGGCATTCTTCAGTGTATTACAGAAGGAGATCTATGCTCATTCAGCAATATGGGTGAACTAAAATGGATATCTGGCTAACAACTTGTCGTAAGACTGTTCCTGCTTGCTCCCATTGCAAAGAGCCTATTAAACTAGGCGAAGTTATGGTAGTAGGCAAGTCATGGTTCAGATCCTCACAGGAAGGAGGTGAAGTAAAAAGATGGGTAACGAACTTTCGCTGGCATGCTCAGAAGCAGCCCAACAATCTGTGCTGTTGGCTGGTATCAGGACTAGAGTATCTAACAGCCCACCCATACATAGAGACAAGAGGAAGAAGTCGACTACAGCTATCACAAGAGCAAAGAGATGCTCGACTAAAGCTTCTCCGTCAAAGAGCAAGACTGGTGCAAAATCTAAAGTATCTAATGGAAGCGCCTCTAAACGACAAGGATCTCGACAGCATGATAAGAATAGGAAGCAAGATAGAGGAGCTAAAGGAAAAGATAAAACCATTGGGAGGAGTTCCGCAGAGTTGGGAATAGAATGGGTCGGTAGTTATTGTCCTGACGGGTCACCTCACTTCTTCATAAGCAACCGCAATATCTATGAGGGCAGTTTGTTTAAGTGTCAGAAGTGTTCTAAGCATAAGTGGCTTCCTATGCAGTTCAATGAGGCTGTTGTGCTAGAAAGCTTAATGAACAGACATGGTACTGCAACTGGCTATTGTAAGTATCTTGATGAACATAGAGAGGCTAAGATACTAGTATCTAAGTTGCAAGATCTCTGGTATGCTAGAAAGCGTATCAGTAATGATAAGGATTTCCTTAAGCTAGTTGTATCAATTATGGAGGATAAAGAATACGATAAGGAGGCAACAAATGCAATACCATGATGCACTAATCTTAGTAGTAGAAGAGTATGGTAGAGCTTCTACAAAGTTTGGGCCAATGCTATCTCCTCATGAAGGATTAGCAATCATACAGGAAGAGTTCGAGGAGCTGAAGGCAGAGGTATTCAAGAGCTTTGATGTCAGAGACAAAGAATGTATGAGAAAGGAAGCTTGGCAGTTAGCAGCAATGGCTCTAAGATTCATGGTTGATTTGTGCTAAGGAGGATAAAGAATATGAGCTGCAAACATGACTGGCTAGTAAAACCTAGTTACGGTAAAAAGCATTGTTCTAAATGCGGCAAGACTGAGAAACTTCCCAGGTGCCCGACTTGTGGTAGTTTGAACATCATTAAGACTGGTGTCTATACTACAAGTTTTCGCAAGTGTCTTGCCTGCGGTGAAGAATGGCAAAGGCAGTTTTAGATAAGTTGAGTTTTACAAAATCAGTAATCTGCATCTGAGGAGTATTATGAAAGGATTAGTTATAGCTGGAAGCTATGAAGAATTCAGGCAGGAGTGCTTACTAGCAAAGATAAAGTATTCTGACTATGAGTACTTAAGCACATCTAGCAGAATTCGAGGGTGTGCGGATACTACTCTATATCTTCTTGGCCGCCACTGGAATCACTCTGACTTCATACGCAACAGATCTAGAATAATAGACCACTGCGAAACTCACAACATCAGAATAAGTCAAAGTTTACTGGATTGATAATCTGCGTCCTCCAAGGAGGATAATGCCTAAGCCAGTATCAATGATGAAAGGACACACTGATTTATACTACACACCATCCTATGCTATAGATATACTACTTCCATACTTAGATAAATCATGGACTATATGGGAACCTGCCTGCGGACTTAATAACATAACTCAATATCTTAAAGATAATGGATATACTGTAGTATCATCCGACATAGAAGAGGATTTCATGACTACTAAGAAGAGTTGTGATGCCATCGTAACTAACCCTCCATACTCAATAAAAGACTTATTCCTAAGACGTTGCTACGAGATAGGACTTTCATTTGCTATGCTACTCCCACTAACAGCATTAGAGAGTGAGAATAGGCAATGGCTATACAGAGAGTTTGGATTACAGCTTATTATACCAAATAAGCGGGTTAACTTTATAACATCAGATGGAAGTGGCTCAGGCAGCTGGTTTGCTACAGCATGGTTTACTATGGGACTCAATCTGCCATCCGACTTAACTTTCGTAATACTGAATAAGTAAGGATTTGTAAAACTGATAATCTGCGTCTTCCGATAGATAGAACATTAACATAGCAAATAGTACTGACCGTATAGGCGACCTTGTTCTTATCTGACATAGTACTATGCTATCCAGGTGCGTCCTCAAATATATTATGGGAGTGTATGCTATATGTTTGTGTCGTGTGCTATGTACTCATGTATGAGATAATACTATGGCATATAGTCGCATCAATCAACATACTATAAGCATGTATACTATAGCACATACGCAACTATGATTCAGTCCACTATGATTGAACTGTCGAGCATGATTCTGCCAGCATGAATCAAAGCACATGATATCCAACTCATGAATAAGGAATCATGATTGCAACTGCATCAGTCCAATCGTCAGGAATTTTCTCGATATTATGTCCAGAATGTATTGACAACGAGAACGTAGCATGATATGATATGTGTATCGTCAGGATAACAATCACAATCCTGCGAGGACTGGGAAGTGGTAACAGTCCAGTACTTTAACAAATGAATAGTGAATCGTTCTCGATTGAACGATAATCAAAACGCTATTCCATAAGGAGAACGATGGCTAAAGACAAGCCCACAACGCAATCAGTCGTTGAGGAATCAGTCGCAGATGCACCAGTCGTTGAAGCGCCAATGACACAAGGACAACTCATGGCATCCCTGCAGTCAGCGCTTGACAAGGCCGACTTCAAAGCAGTGGCACAAATCAGTCGCAAGATTGACACGTTGACCAGAGCCACCGAGAAGGCAGAACTGGACGCCAAGCGGGCAGTACTCGACTCCATGATTGACGAAGTTAAGAACGTCATAACGGATGCAGTAACGCCACTGGTAGCATCAGGCAAACTGGATGCAGCAGACGGAATATGGTTCTCATATGACTTTGGCGAACAAGCACCAGTTGTCCGTCTCATGAGAACTGCCGCCAGAGCCGCCAGAACCAGCACAGGCGCCGCAGGTACAGGGCGAAAGTTCGACATCAGCACCGATGCTATGCTTGCAAAGTTCGGGGCAGAAGAATACAAAGAAGGCATGACGTACCAGCAAGCATACGAAGGCAACACTGACAAGAACTGGCGCTACAGCATCCGCCAGAAGTTGCTGAAACTCGAAGGCATCATCTCGTAGGCACCAAGAATAGGGACTGTTAGTTACCGCAGTCCCTTTTCTTATGCTCAGGTTCTAGAAGTAAGGCAGTAAGTACTTAGTTGCTTGTTGCATGGCGCAACAGATGAGTTGGCATATTCGGATAGTTGAGGATATAATTTTGCAACAGACGGTTGACATAAGTTGGTGTATATGATATAATAGTAGCATGATTAAAATCAGATGCCCGAACTGCAACAAGGCACACAAGAAGTTGCCTACGTCATGCGTGTCAGACCCTGACATGAAGTGCAGTCCAGGAGATATGGCAAAGTATCTCAAAGATGCAGGGTTCTGGCAGGAGTTCTGTCAGGAGGCAGATGGACTGCGGCAGGCACTCATAGATGCAGGCAGAAGGAGGTAGCAATGCTAAAGCAACTGAAAGATGTTAAGTATCCAGATGACTTTAAGTGTCCCAGGGTGTCAGTAGTATCAGATGTTGGTATAAACGAACTTCTCAATACACTACCGATAAGTGCAGATGAGTTTGTTGGCACTGGCAATACCTTAGTTGTACTGACATCAACAGGATATTTAGAGGTATATATCAAGATAGCAGAATGCGAAGTCGAAGTACCCTGGTAGAAGGAGGTAGCACAATGAGAAGCAAACTATATAGATTGTACCTATACTTAAAGGATGTATGGTACACTATCACTCGCCAGAATATGTAGTAAAGGAGACAGTTAGTATGTCAATCAGACAAGTCTTAACAAACAGTGATAGGCAGCACCTTAGCCAGTCAGACCACTCATACCTCAAGCGGAAGATTCATGAGGGATGCTTGCTAAGTGAACTCATCCACAAGCCCTACAACAAGCACCTGTTAGCAGAACTGTTATGTATTCTGGACAAGAAGTCATTGCCTGGACGGGAGACAGGACGGTTCATGATGAGGCAGGTCAGCAGGTTAACAGACGGTATCAGGCATCCCTGTTGCAGGCGTAAGATGACAGCAGAAGAGATGGTAAAGTATGGAGTAAGGGGGTAAGCAACTATGATGATAGGATGTTCAGTATGCGGGGAAGTCATTATGACTTGCGAAGACCTGAGCGGTGAAGAGGTCGAGTACTACATATGCCCGAGCTGTAAAGAAGAAGGTAAGGAGACTGAATGAATACTTACCGATTTGATAGAGAACTAGTCAGTCGTCAGATTATCCAGAACTTGAGAGATGCAGGCATGGACATACCAACTGCTGATACTCGAGAGTACATGGATAATCTTGGCAGTTTAGATTCAAAGGACTTGCTAGTAGTCCTGCTAGAATCACACAATAAGAAGGAGCAGGTGCTTGGCAAGAATATACCAATGACAGAGACAGAGTTATACTTCTTAGAGACAAGGTGTATCAATCTTAACTGAGGAGGTATTATATGTGTTTAGATAAGTTAGCAAAGTTCGAGCCCTGCGAGGTTGGGTACAAGGTCATGAAGATAGATTTTGTAGGTGATCTTCATGGAGAGTTCTACAATGGAGAAGTTGTGCCACAGAATGTCTGGCTAGATGAGAAGAAGTTCCGACTTGGCTATTATAGTAAAAGAAGGAGAATTGTAAATCCTTGCTGGAATTGTAGCTACCCCTTTGGCTTCCATATCTATCACTACAAGAAGGATGCACTAAGTTGGTGGGCAGATGCATCTTACCAGGTTTGTGTCAAGGTAGCCATAAAAGAACCAAGAGCAGTCGGCTACCAGAACAACAGGAGAATTACTGTAGCCAAGCAAATCAAGGTCCTCAGCATAGTAAAGCAAGCCAGCAAATCATGAGCGTTAAGTTATCGCAAGAGAAGCAGCGGCTCAAGTACTTCCTCTTCCGCATGATAGAGAAGTATCAGCCTAACTGTATCATCTGCAATAAGCCTTTTGTGAGAGAGGACATACTACCACCAAGAGGTACTGATAACTTAACCGAGCACCATGCTGATGGAGACCATATGAATATGAGTCCTGATAACTGTGGACTGGCTCACAGGAAGTGCCATAAGTCCTATCATACTAAAGATAATATCAACAAGAAGGAGAAGGTATAATGGATATAATCTTTATCATACTAAGTTTTGCATTTGGCTTTGGAGTAGCAGTAGGAATTACTCAATACTTAACAGAGGTGTAGAAGGAGGTAAGTAGTAATGGCTGATCCAACTAAGAAAACATCTAAGATAGAAGATCTCATAGATGCCACCAACCCATCAGGCAGGAAGCGGATCGAATCTATCGAGTCAGATATCTGTAACTGGTGTGGTAAGCCCGCCACTGAGTTTAGAGACAGCTTAAGCAGGCAGGAATACACTATCTCAGGATTCTGTCAAGAGTGCCAAGATAAGACTTTTGGAGTGTAAGTATGAATCGACTTCAACACTACTGCCATAACTGTAACTCCTGGCTCTGGGATGCTAACATCCACCTACCAAATGGTAAGGTAGTATTCCCTGGTCACTGTGGGTTATACTCTGCTATCTGTATCAATGCTATAACTGGCGGTGATACAACTCCGCCTGACTTCTTATCTATAGATGAAGTATATCAGGAGGAGCAAAGTGCCGGAAAGGCCTAAATGTTTCTGGTGCCATAAGTCTATCTCAAAGCAAAAGAGCTACATCACTCTATACTATGCACTGAAGGAAAGGAGACACAATGATTTGCCCAATGAAGTTCAACTCCCAAACTCTTAGTGTCGATAGCGTACTACTGAAAGGTACTGGCCAGTGTGAGAGATCTGAGTGTGCTTGGTGGAATGGACGCTTTGGCATATGCTCCATAACACTAGATGCTTACTTAAAGACAGCTGACCACGAACAAGAAGTGAAACATAGGAAGTCATTATGAAGAGCCAAAAGCGCCTATCTTATAGCTGGCAATTACCACCTACTGCCAAGCAGAGCAGTGCTATAACTAGACTAGCACAAGCACTTGGCATCAGAGAGTACATAGAAGATACTCCCTCCAACAGATGGGAAGCTAGACGACTAATCAATGATCTAAGGAATAAGATAAAATTGAATGAACAGAAGAAAGGTAAGTAGCTATGTCCTTTGATGTAGTTCCTATGCCACTCGGCAAGATAATACCTGACCTGACAAGCAGCTACAATCATAATGATGAAGGTACTCCTGACTGGATGGTAGTCCTATGTCCCAACTGCAACTCAGACCATGTATGCTGCTTAGATCCAGAACACAACAGAGATCTAGATGAGCCAGCAGGCCGATGGTTCTGTATCAGCTGCCATGATAGTTGGGAGTATAAGAGAGATGAATAAGGAGGTGAGCAATGTATCATATTATTGCTAAGTTACCAAAGGATGGAGAGTGTGGCTGGACTGACATACTAGTTGACGGCAAGATTACTATGACTGCCTTCGGTACTGTTACCGTCTGCATCGGGCTGCTACAGAAGGACAGATGGGAGATAGACGTAAGGATGGAGAACAATCTATGTGTACTCCTCTTCTATGCAGATGCCATAATAAGGAATGACTAATTGACTGACATATCCACTATCAAACTCAGGCATCAGATCCTTAAGGATCGAGGACTAGTTCCTCCCAAGCCTAAGAAGATCAAGCTGCCTATCACCCAGCCTGAAGAGTGGATACCTGCCGAAGAGATACATCTACTTCCCAAGATGAAGTACATTGAAGCTAAGTATAATGTAAAGATAAAGATAGACATATTCATAGGCAGTCTCAATGACGTCTGTATGCGCTATAGATGGGAGGTAGATCGTAGTACTATCTCTCGCTGGCGTAAGTATATGAGACAATTCTTAATGGAGGCAATAAGATAATGGCACAATCAGTATTTAATTGGGTAGTTGTATTTGAAAACTGGGAGGACAATAAGGAAGTAAAGTACTATACCTGCACCTGGGACGAACTTCTGGAGCAGTTGTCCACTGAGCGGGAGGTAGTGTCTATAGTCCGAACAGGGCTGAAGTGGTAGTATCAAAAGCAGAAGATCAAAGGTATAATGCAAGGGAGGTGAGATGAACTATATATGTATGGACTGTCAAGTATGGTTCTGTGATACAGACCAGAACATATCACAGCAGAAGTTCAAGCAATGTCCTGCTTGTGGATCAGAAGATATAAAGGAGAAAAGAGAGTATTATGAGTACATTCACTGCCAAGCACTACAAAATTATAGCACAAGCGATTGACCACAGCAGATCTCCGTCCAAAGCACCGTTCATATCTGCTAAGTATCTAGTTGACTACCTAACCTACTGCTTCAAGCTAGACAATCCTAGATTCAATGAGAGTACCTTCCGTACTGCTTGTGGAGAGGATATCAGGTCAGAGCAGAGCTGAACACTAGGGTTGACAACTTAGTCTACTTTGTGTTATAATATAATACGGCTTACAGCCGCATGGAGGTGATATGCCTAAAGTACTAAACAGGAAAATAGATGAGATACCTGCTGATGCTATCTATGTAGGCAGACCTAGTAAGTGGGGAAATCCCTACAGGATAGGCAGAGACGGTTCAAGAACTGAGATTATTGAGTTATACAGACACTACCTTGCTATGGCTAATCTTAATCACTGCACTTTAGATTTACATGAACTAAGAGGAAAAGACCTAGTATGTTGGTGTGCTCCATTGCCCTGTCATGCTGATGTACTGTTAGAGTTAGCAAATAGATAGTAGGACATTCTATTGTCAAGTCCAATACATGATAAGGATAAGCAACTCTACACCATCTCTGACCTGTTAGACTGGACACCTCCTTACCATACTCGGATCATATCTGCTGGCATCCTCAATGCTAAGAACAGAATGATAATCTTCGGAGATGAGGGTAGTTGGAAGTCTATCCTAGCAGTCCATACTGGCCATTGCATAGCTAGAGGTAGTAACTGGCTAGGCTTCCGTACTTATCCTGCCAATATACTCCGAGTTCAGGTTGAACTGCCCATGTATATTGACAGGGCAAGGACAGAGAAATACTGTATCGGTAGTAAACAGATATTCTTATCCAAAGACCTCCACATGGAAGTAACATCTGCTGAACTTGATAGGCTAGATAGCATATCTACTGCATATGCTTACCCTAGCAACTACATCACTCGTACTGAACAGTTCCTTCATATAGACTCCTCCATTGGATGGGAGTCCTTACTACGGAACATTCGGCTCTGTATTGCTGAGATGCCACCAGGCCCCATCGTAGTTATACTCGACCCTCTATACAAGATGTTTAGCAGAAACCTGAACGAAGCTACTGATGTATCACCAATGCTAGACAAGATAGACATAGCTATGGAAGATATAGGTAACCTATCCTTCATAATAATCCATCATACTCGTAAGTCTATGACTGATGAGAAAGGTCAAGCCGTCCCTCTTGGTAGTCAAGATGCTACAGGCTGGCGTGGATTGCTACGCTGGGCAGATACATTACTTCGTATAGACCCTGACCCTACTGACAGAACTATGACTAAGGTTACTGCAACCTTCACCAAGCACCGTAATGCAGAGGATGTGCTGCCTGTTATCCGACTCAGATGGAATAGAGATACTCTTCATCCTCAAATACTCCAGCGCATAATGCCTAAGTATGAAGATGAAGAGGAACTAGAGTTAAGAGGTGAGATGGATATCTCCCAGCTTGAATAGCAAAACGACATAATATAATCCACATATTAAAGGGTAATATACATGATTATTAACAGGAGGCAGCATGGATAAACTAGAATACGAAAGATACCTAGCACTACATAGCATGAAGTACAAGCGGCCTCGCCCAGAACTTATTACACTACCGAAAGACCATCCATTCTACTGTATGACCTACAAAGGGCGAGTTGCTAAAGCAAGAATACTGATGGCAGAGCACTTAGGCAGACCACTAACCAGAAATGAGATAGTATGCTACAAAGACGACTTTCCTCTCAATACTGATATTAGCAATCTAGAGCTAAGAGACAGACAATACATCTGGGAAGATGCAATAGAATGGGGCTTAGATTCTGATGCTCAAGACTCTGAAGCATACCGACTAGGTAAGGTAGAGGAGGAAAGAATAGCAACTCACCTAGCTAGCCTTAGTTATCATGTAACTGACATAAGCAAATCTAGACACTACAACTCAGACGGTACTGTCATCTACTCTCCATATGACATCTATGCTTGGTCAGAGAACTATTCCTTCCTTGCAGATATTAAGTATAGAAGCTCCATAGGCGATATATACTTCAAAGACCAACTTATGAACCTGTACCTATCCTACTGGAATCAGCTCCAGGTAAGTAGCAAGATAATCATCGTAGCTACTCCTAATCTAGATGACTCTTTCATAGACATAGCAGACATCATCTGCTCAGGCAACCAGTGTATAATAGAGAGATGGAAGACTCAACCTATCACTCTTCTTGGAATAAGGAAGGAAGATGGCTACTTATCAAATCACAAGCTCAGATTCCTTCATATGGAACCTTGTCAAGATAGTCCATCTGGATACAAAGTACTTGGAACATTCCCATATCCTCAGTCTAAGTTAGATAATGGATAATTGTGTGTTATTATACCTTTAATATGTGTATTTCATTTTACGCATTTACTTAACCAGTCTAACAATGAATCAAGGCATGAGAGAATGGTAAGCATTTTGAAGTTACTTACGATTGACATCTATTTACTAATGTGATATAATTACATATCAAGCTGAAACGGACATAAGGGAAGGAGGTATCAAGTGTCATCAGAACAATGTGAAGCATCAAACCCAATAGCTACCGAGGAGCATAAGGCTGTATCCATACACAAACGCATAGAGGAGCTAGAAGCAATCTGCTCAGATAAGAGCAATCAAATTACAATGCTCAAAGATCTGATTGCTAAGCTACATGATGTAGCAACCAGGAAATCACCCTCAGGAGGTGTCTAGATTGAAGAAACTATAATCATATTTCTCATAGTCCTGTTTGCATCAGTCCCTATCATAGCAGCCAAAATCATATTCAGTGAAAGGAGATAACATAATGAGTGAAGAAGCAAGAACAACTACCAGAAACCTGATTGACTTTGACATAGGTCCTTTGAGGAGGTTCAAGGGTGTGCTGGACAGTATGCCTAAAAAACCTCAGACCTACACAGGTAGTCAAGGTGAAGTTGCCAAGACCAGCACTAGGCAGATTTCCAACTTCAAAGAGCTGGATGTGTTAGAGGCAATAGAGCCCTATCACTTCCCAACATTTACTTTCCATATGACTTTGTCCAACAGGAAGAAGAGCAGATGGGGAGTATATGCTGAGTCCTTCAATGAAGTGGCAGACAGCCAGTACACACCCGAGCAGATGGACCCATCTAATCCTAACTACATCAAGCCATCAGACAGACTAGACATTGAGGACTGCATAGGCAAGGTGTTTGGCATAGTACTGGCTGATGGAGAGGACGGCAGACCTGCAATGCCTGAACTGTTCGATGGCAGAGCAACAGATGCTACGCATCCAAAAGGACAGGATATGCCAACTGTCGCCTGGATGGTCTATGAGATAGAAGGTGTAGGAGTAGCTGGTGGTCAGGGAGTCAGCTCCAGTGACTTGGCTGCAGCACTGCTAGATGGCAAGACCTTGGCTGAGTTCAATAAGGAGGCTCTAGCTAATCCTATTATCAGAAATGACTCCGCACTGCTCCAGTCAATCTCATTACCGGCGACTGCGGCAGGCTCCTTTGCTAATGCCTTGGTGAAGGTAGGTGCATTTACCAAGGACGCACAAGGAGTGTTCCACAAGACGTAAGCCCAACCTCATTTAGAGTGCTGGTACCTCATCTGTGGGACAGCCCATACACCCTAGACTGTGGCTTGCTGTGGATGAGATAGTAATTCGGATGGTGACAAGTGTCTAGGCCTAACCGAGCCAGTACCAAACCTAATAAGGAATCAGATGATAAAACTAAGAATAACACCTTGGTATAGACGCATCTACTATAGAGAGTCAGGGCTTATTGGGAAACTACTCTGTCTATTTGGACAGCACTTGTGGACAGATAACTGTAATGGATGGACTGAGACTACATGGACAGAATGTATGCGCTGCCAAAAGACAACGAACTTTATGAAGGTGATAAGATGAGAAGAGTAGACAACCCCGAACTGAAGCGCAAGGTGTTAGACCATCTCGCCAACCTATATGGGATTAGGGAAGTTAGAGAGCCTAACCATCTTAGCAGTTATGTCTACTGCAGAACCAAAAGCTTCTTAGATCAGAAGGCAACAGCACTGCCTAATGATGATGAGGTGTTGATGTTTGCTTTGGGCTATGGGCTACAAGATGTGCTAACTCCAAAGGATGCTAATACTCCACTAGTTAATAAGTATGGCATCATCTACAGACCTGACATGAGTTTCACTGTTAAAGACCCAGCGATGTCTAG
>Ga0307376_10000574_pt1 | contig 44872 bp, 41 predicted proteins | sample TR2MG_FD_202536 | JGI IMG/M metagenome (GOLD analysis project Ga0307376, IMG submission 202536) | Soil microbial communities from Risofladan, Vaasa, Finland - TR-2 | ecosystem: Environmental > Terrestrial > Soil > Coastal area > Acid sulfate soil | place: Finland: Risofladan, Vaasa | collected...
ATGCCAAAACTGGCGGAGAGGGTGGGATTCGAACCCACGGTACGGGGTTACCGTACGCCTGATTTCGAGTCAGGTACATTCGACCACTCTGCCACCTCTCCGGGAGGCGCGCATTCTACCAGCAACCCCGGATTTCGTGCAGAATGATCGCATGCAGAACCCGACTCGATATATTAAAACCGTAATTGTCAGCCTGTCTCTGCTACTGGGAAGCTGCGGCCAACAGCTCCCGCCCTGGAATGCCGGCAAGCTGGTGGTGATCGTCCCGGAAGCCGATCTTTGGCCCGAGTCGGAGTATCAACGTGACTTGGTCCGGTTGTTCGCCGAGCAATTGGATTCTTCACTGGAATTGATTCCGCTGGCACAGGATGAAATTCCCAGCGCATTGCGCAAGCACTTGGCGCATTTTGCTGCTGTTGCGTTTCGCAAGGAGGACAACCCCGCCGCGCTGCAATTCGGCCCGACCTATCAGAGCGTGCGCGAGTTGCTGGTATGCAATAGCGACGTACCGCGCATAACAAGCCTGTCCGATCTCAAAGGCAAGGAAGTGATGGTCGCGGCAGGATCGGCTCATGAGGAGGCGCTGCGCGAAGCCCAGCGGATGCTCCCCTCGTTACATTGGCTGGCAGAACGCGATCTCACCACCCAGGACCTGTTGGCCGAGGTCGGTGACGGCAGCCTGGATTGCGCGGCGGCAAATGAACTGCAATATGCCGATTCGCTAAACTATCATCCCAATCTGGTTGCCGAGCTTGATATTGTGCCGCCGTCGAATCTGGCCTGGGTATTTCCCGGGAACGTGGATTCCGGCCTGATGAATCAAGTGCGGGATTTTTTCACGACCATCGAAAAGGATGGCACGCTGCACCGCCTGCTGGATCGCTATTACGGCAACGCGAGCAGGCTGGACAAGATGGATGCCGCCGCTTTCATCACCAGAACAAAAAATGTCCTGCCAAATTTTCGCCACTTTTTTGATGAAGCCGCCACGCTTACCGGAATCGACTGGAGGCTGCTGGCGGCGCTGTCGTATCAGGAATCGCAATGGAATCCGCTCGCCACCTCATACACCAATGTACGCGGCATGATGATGCTGACCGATGATACGGCCGACATGTTGAAGGTGGGCAACCGCCTCAACCCTCGCGAAAGCATACTCGCCGGCGCCAGGTATCTGGAGACGCTCAAGGAGCAGCTGCCCCGGCGCATCCACGAACCCGACCGCACCTGGTTTGCGCTGGCCGCCTACAATCAGGGTGCCAGCCACCTGGAGGATGCGCGCATCCTGACCAAGCGCGCCGGAATGAACCCGGACAGTTGGGCAGATGTAAAAAGGTGGATGCCGATGCTGAACCGGCCAAAATATTACAAAAAGGTGAAGCACGGCTATGCGCGCGGCGGCGAGGCGGTGATTCTGGTTGAAAGCATACGCAGCTACTATGAAATGCTGAAACGACTGGAACCCGGCCAGGCCGAAACCACGCCGGAAGTTTCATATCAACTGGTCGCACCGATGCCGATGCAGCGCCTGCTGCCCTGATATATTCCCGACCGCTACTTGATTGGTTTCATCCCTTCGATCCGGACGATGCCCCGCACGGCTGGGCGGGCGTGAAGAATCAGGGGAAGAGCTGTTCCTTGCCGCCCATGTAGGGGCGCAGCACTTCGGGTACCTTCACGCTGCCATCGGCCTGCTGGTAATTTTGGTTCCGGCCGCTCACTGGTGTTCGCTTAACATTCGCTACGCTCATATTAGCCTCCGCCGAAACAATCAACATGGCCGCAAGAACTCCAACCCGCCCATGTAGGGGCGCAAGACTTCAGGAATATGCACGCTTCCGTCTGCCTGTTGATTGTTTTCCAGCACGGCAACAAGGGTGCGGCCGACTGCCAGGCCCGAACCGTTCAGCGTGTGCAGCAACTCGGGTTTGCCCTGTGAGTTGCGGAAGCGTGCCTGCATGCGCCGCGCCTGGAACGCCTCGAAGTTGCTGCACGAGGAAATCTCGCGGTAGGTGTTCTGCGCCGGCAGCCACACTTCGATGTCGTAGGTCAGCGCGGCGGAGAAACCCATGTCGCCGCTGCACAGTTTCACCACGCGGTACGGCAATCCCAGTTTCTGCAAGATCGTTTCGGCGTGGCCGAGCAATTGTTCCAGCGCGGCATAGGACTCATCGGGATGCACCATCTGCACCAGCTCCACCTTGTCGAACTGGTGCTGGCGTATCATGCCGCGCGTGTCGCGCCCGTATGAACCGGCCTCGGAACGGAAGCACGGGGTGTGCGCGACGAACTTCATCGGCAGCTGTTCCAGCGGCACGATCTCGTCGCGCACGATGTTGGTGACCGGGACTTCGGCAGTGGGGATCAGGTAGAACTCAGATTCTCTACTGCGTTCAAAATGCTCCTCCAGCTTCTCTTTATTATATAAATCACTTAGGGGTCTTAGTAGTGCTCCTTTTTTCGCCGCGAATAAGTCTGCCTCAAACTTTGGCAACTGACCGGTGCCACGCATTGAATCGGCATTCACCAGATAAGGAACATACAACTCGGTATAACCGTGCTGTTCGGTATGTATGTCCAGCATGAACTGCGCCAGCGCGCGATGCAGACGCGCCAGCCCGCCCTTCAACAACGAAAAGCGCGCTCCGCTGATCTTGGTGGCTGTGTCGAAATCCAGCCCGAGTTTTTCGCCCAGGTCGACGTGATCCTTCACTGCAAAATCAAATTGCGGGATGTTGCCAACCTTGCGCACCTCCAGATTGTCTGCTTCGGACTTGCCAACCGGAACGCTGCCGTGCGGCATGTTCGGGATCACTTCCAGCAGTTTCTGCAACGCATTCTGCACCTCGCCCAGCTGCACTTCCGCCTGTTTGAGATCGTCGCCCAGTGTCGCAACTTCCGCCATGATCGCCGACACGTCCTCGCCCTTCGCCTTGGCTTGGCCTATTTGTTTGGAGGTCGCATTGCGTTTCGCCTGCAATTCCTGCGTGCGCGTCTGTATGATTTTGCGCTCGGCTTCGAGTTGCGTGAATCTCTCCGTATCCAGCGCAAATCCGCGTGTGGCAAGCCGCGCGGTCACTCCGGCCAAGTCGTTGCGTAATGTTTGTATGTCTAGCATGAGAACCCCAAAATCAAAATCTATTTAGCCACAGAGAACACAGAGATCACAGAGAAATTGCTTCCCATGCTTAACAACCCCAGCAATCTTCCCATTCAGCACAAGTCCACACCATACATCTCTGTGTGCTCTGTGATCTCTGTGGCAAAGCTTTTAATACACATTTAAAGATTACAGAGAAATTCGCTTCACTCCACTGACCATCTGCTTTTCTCCAAAATTCAGTAACAGCCCACGTTTCAAACCGGTTGCTTTCAGGTATGAAAGCAATTGCGCCGTCGCCACTTCTGGCAAAGTTCGCAGAGATTTCACTTCGACGACAACTTCGTTTGAGACTAGCAGATCGAGACGCTGACCTTGAATCGCATGGCCTTTGTACAGCACATCAACCGCCAATTGCCTCTCGAAATTAACGCCCATCAAACCCAACTCAATGCACAGAGCCTCTTCATAAATCGATTCCAGCAGCCCCGGCCCCAATGTTTTATGGACTTCAACTGCTGCCGCAATTATCTTCTCTGTCAGTTGATCTGCCACGGCCTTCTCTGTGTTCTCTGATGCAACCACTAGCCAATCGACTAAGCTGGCAAACTACGCCAGCAAAGTCGCTGGTTATGTGGCTATTTTTTATGTTTTTTATCCAGCTCGCGCAAATGAGCCAGCTTCTCGGCGATCTTCGCTTCCAGTCCGTGATCGGTGGGCTGGTAAAAACTCACTTCCGGCATGTCATCGGGGAAATAGGTTTCGCCTGCCGCATAGCCTTCTTCCTCGTTGTGCGCATAGCGGTAGCCCTTGCCGTAATCGAGCTGCTTCATCAGCTTGGTCGGCGCGTTGCGCAGATGCAGCGGCACTTCGCGCGAACCGTCTTCGGCGATGAAAGCGCGGGCGGCATTATACGCGACATACCCGGCATTCGACTTCGGCGCGCAGGCCAGGTACAGGATCGCCTGCGCCAGCGCCAGCTCGCCTTCCGGCGAGCCAAGCCTCTCGTAGGTCAGCGCGGCGTCCTGTGCCAGTTGTATCGCGCGCGGATCGGCCAGGCCGATGTCTTCCCACGCCATGCGCACGATGCGCCGCGCCAGATAGCGCGGGTCCGCGCCGCCGTCCAGCATGCGCAGCAGCCAGTACAGCGCGGCGTCCGGATTGGAGCCGCGCACCGATTTGTGCAGCGCGGAGATCTGGTCGTAGAACGCCTCCCCGCCCTTGTCGAACCGGCGCAGGTTCTGCGCCAGCGTGGCATCGAGAAACGCCGGGGTGATCCGCGTGACCTTTGCCGTGCGCGCCGCGGTATCGATCTGCTCCAGGGCATTCAGCAAGCGGCGCGCATCGCCGTCCGCGTAACCGATGATGCGTTCGCGTGCATCCTCATCGAATTGCAAATTCGGCAAAGCGGCCTTGTGCGCGTGTTCGAACAATTCGCCGAGCTCCTCCGCCGACAGCGCGTGCAGCACATAAACCTGTGCCCGCGACAACAGCGCGTTGTTCACCTCGAACGACGGGTTCTCGGTGGTCGCACCGATGAAGGTCACCAGACCCTGTTCGACGAACGGCAGGAAGGCATCCTGTTGCGACTTGTTGAAGCGGTGCACTTCGTCGACGAACAGGATGGTGTGGCGGCCGCGCTGTTGCAGCACCTGCTGTGCCTGTGCGATGGCCTCGCGTATGTCTTTCACGCCGGACAGCACTGCCGACAGCGGCACGAACTCCGCATCGAACGCCGAAGCCATCAGCCGCGCCAGCGTGGTCTTGCCGACCCCGGGCGGACCCCACAGGATCATCGAATGCAGTTTTCCGGACTGGAATGCAAGGTGCAACGGCCGACCCGGACCCAGCAAATGGGATTGCCCGATCACTTCATCTATGGTTTTCGGGCGCAGCCGTTCCGCCAGCGGCGCGGCAGGCGGAGTGGCATCGAACAGGTTTCCTGTGCTCATAAATCCGGTCTGTGCTAATCACTCAGCACATCGGCACCCTTGGGCGGGATGAACTGGAACTGACTTTCCGGTATCTTCGGGTTGCGCAGCATCGCGGAAAAACGCAGCACCGTTTTATGTCCGTACATGTCGGTCAGCTCCATCACGACCAGTTCGGCTTGCGCGTTGAATCCCATCCGTATCGCGTCGAAACTGCTGTCCTGCCCTTTTCCTTTGGGTTTGGCTTGCAGCCACTCCAGGCCATCCCGGGTGCCGTTTTCCGTGAGCACAAAGCCGCGCTCGATCTCGTTGCTGCCGGAGAGCAGCGCGGCGGGACTGCTGCCCAGCGCTGCATTCAGTTTTCTGACCGTCACCTGGTTGAGGTCGGCATCGTATAGCCAGAACTTGCTGCCATCCCCCACGATCAGCTGCTTGTACGGCTTCTGGTAAGTCCAGCGGAATTTGCCGGGACGCTGGAACTCCATGACGCCGGACGCGTTCTGGATCTGGTTGCCGTTCTGGTCCAGCACCTGCTGGGTGAAATTCGCCCGCGCGGAATGGGTCGTGGCAATGAAGGTCTTGAGTTTGTCGATTGCGCCGGCATGGGCGGTTGCCACACACATGAACATTGACAGGCCGATAATGAATTTTTTTGACATGCTTTATTCCCGGGTTGGTGTAGGTGGAAGCGGTAACGGTAAACAAGCTTGTGCGCGGTTACCCGGCTCGCTTATCTGCTTGGCGCAATCACTTCCCTGTTGCCGTTGCTCTGCATCGGCGAAACGAGACCGGCCGCTTCCATCTGCTCGACCAGCCGCGCGGCGCGGTTGTAGCCGATGCGCAGGTGGCGCTGCACCAGCGAGATCGAGGCGCGACGATTCTTCAGCACGATTTCCACCGCCTGGTCATACAGCGGGTCGGCTTCGGCATCGAGGCTCGTCGACGCGCCGCCTTCTTCGGATGACTCTTCCAGTGAATCGAGGTCGATGATGTATTGCGGCTCGCCCTGCGTCTTCAGGTATTCGGCGATGCGGTGTACTTCCTGGTCGGAAACGAACGCGCCGTGCACGCGCTGCGGATAGCCGGTGCCCGGCGGCAGGTACAGCATATCGCCCTGGCCCAGCAGTGCTTCAGCGCCCATCTGGTCGAGGATGGTGCGCGAGTCGATCTTGCTCGATACCTGGAACGCCACGCGCGTCGGCACGTTGGCCTTGATCAGTCCGGTGATCACATCGACCGACGGTCGCTGCGTGGCCAGCACCAGATGGATGCCGGAAGCCCGCGCCTTCTGCGCCAGGCGCGCGATCAGCTCTTCGACTTTTTTGCCCACCACCATCATCAGGTCGGCGAGTTCGTCGATGAACACCACGATAAGGTACATTTCTTCCAGAAGCTCGGGACTTTCCGGGGTCAGGGTGAACGGGTTGGTGTACGGCTGCTTGTTCTTTATACCCTCGCGTATCTTCTGGTTGTACCCCGCGATGTTGCGCACACCCAGATGGGACATCAGCTTGTAGCGCTTGTCCATTTCCTGAACGCACCAGTTCAATGCGGAAGCGGCCTGGCGCATGTCGGTCACCACCGGCGCGAGCAGGTGCGGGATGCCTTCATACATCGACAACTCCAGCATCTTGGGATCGATCAGCAGCAGGCGCACCTGCTGCGGGGTACCCTTGTACAGCAGGCTCAGGATCATCGCGTTGATCGCCACCGACTTGCCGGATCCGGTGGTGCCCGCCACCAGCACATGCGGCATCCTGGCCAGGTCGGCGACCACCGGTTTGCCGGAAATATCCTTGCCCATCGCGATGGTCAGCACGGAACCCATGTCGGCATAGATTTGCGAGCTGAGTATCTCGGACAGCCGCACCACCTGCCGTTTCGGGTTGGGCAGCTCCAGCGCCATGTAGGCCTTGCCCGGTATGGTTTCGACTAGGCGGATGCTCACCACCGACAAGGCTCGCGCCAGGTCCTTCACCAGGTTGGTGATCTGGCTGCCCTTCACGCCGACGGCGGGTTCGATCTCATAGCGCGTGATCACCGGCCCGGGATAGGCTGCCACCACTTTCACTTCCACGCCGAAGTCCTTCAGCTTGCGCTCGATCAGGCGCGAGGTGAATTCCAGCGTGTCGGCGGAAACCATTTCGACTTGCTGCGTTGCCTCATCCAGCAAATGCAGGGGCGGCAGCGGCGAGTCCGGCATGTCGGCAAACAGTGACACTTGCTTTTCCTGTGCCGCGCGCGCCGATTTGGCCACTTCCATCAGCGGCATTTCGATGTGTATCGGCTGGTGGTCCTCGACGCGTTTCTTTTTTTCTTCTTCTATCACCGCGACCCGTTCATGCGTCGCCTGCATGCCGATGCGCCTGTCCTGGCGCGTCTGCCACGCGAGACGAACCCGCAGGAAGACAGTTTCGACCCGTTCCCCCAGCCAGTCCACGAAGCGCAGCCAGGACAAGCCGCTGAACAGGCTGAAACCGGTGGCCATCAGCGCCAGCAACAGCAGGGACGCGCCGGTAAAGCCCAACCCGCGCGCCAAAGCCTTGCCCAGCAGCTCGCCGAACATCCCGCCGTGCACCAGCGGCAATGAGACTTTCAGCGTGTACAAACGGAGATATTCAAGCGCGCTGCTGGACAACAACAGCGCCGCAAACCCGGCGAGCGAAACCAGCAGGGTGCGTTTGCAGAAAATGCTGTCGGCGCGCAACTGGTGGTATCCGGCCCAGACCCGTTGCAGCAGGAACAGCACACACCACCATGCCGAAAAACCGAACAGGTAAAACAGCAGATCGGAAAAATATGCGCCGATGATCCCGGCGGGGTTGGTTATATGTGCGCCGGTAACCGTATGCGACCAGGCCGGGTCGGCCGGGTTATAGCCGTACAACGCAACCGTGAAATACAGCGCGCAGGCGACCAGCAATATCCAGCGCGTTTCGCGCAACAGCAGGAGCAGCTTGTTGCCCAGGGCGTCGCCGCTTGCCTCAGCCATGACAGGCACCACCTGACTTGAACCGCGCTGCGCAGGGCAGCATTTCCCCGCTTGACCGTATTGCTGCCTTGCGGCGGACTGGACGCATCTTCCCGGGGTGCTGCAAGCACCCACCCGCCAACAGAGTTTTCATGACGACTTTTTCCAAGCTGATTGATTATTGGTTAACGGACGCGTCCATGATACCGCAGCCGGTCATTGGCCGCTTGCCAACAGTTGGCGGATATCCTGGGCCAGCCAATCGGCCGGTTCCAGGTAGCCGGCCATCAGGCGCACCTTGCCATGGGTATCGATCAGATAACTGAAGGTCGAGTGATCCATCGTATAGCCGGTCTTGGTGGGATGTTTCTGGTAGGACACATTGAAACTCTTTGCCGCAGCTGCCGTTGCCTGGGCATCACCGTACAAGCCCAGGAACCGGGGATCGAAAGCGGGCACGAATTTCGCCAGCAGTGCGCGCGTATCGCGCTCCGGATCAACCGTGATGAACAGCACCTGGACCCGGTCCGCATCCTTGCCGAGCAAGCGCAGCGTCTGGGCAAAGCCGGCCAGCGTGGTGGGACAAACATCCGGACAATGGGTATAGCCAAAGAACACCACCACCACCTTGCCGCGAAAATCGCTCAGGCTGCGCGGCTTGCCGTTCATATCGGTCAGGTGAAAATCTGCATGGGCATATCTGTCGCCGACATCGCTCGCATGATAGTGGGGGGCAGCTCTTCCGCAACCGGCCAACAGCCCTATCAACAGCAGAAAAACCAACCGGACCGTCATGTTTGCATAGCGCATCGTTGTTCCTTTCATGATTACAAGGATAAAACCTAACCCGTTTTGTCCGCACCCATCAGTCCGGATGCACCCCGTTATTATAAAGCCTATCCAGATCGAGCCGCCCGGCGGCATCCCGCGCGTCCGGCCGCGGCAAATGGGGCACAATTCCCAGCAGCGGCGCAGCGATGCGCTGTTGCAGTGTGTCGATATTCTGTTGCAACGCGGGCATCTCCGCATCCAGCACGTTCGCCACCCAGCCTGCCAGCACCAGGCCGCGTGCTGCAATCGACTCCTGAGTGAGCAGCGCATGATTCAGGCAACCCAGGCGCATGCCCGCCACCAGGATCACCGGCAGACCCAATTCCTTTGCCAAATCCGCGCTGTCCTGCTGTTCATTCAGCGGCACCAGCAGGCCGCCCGCACCTTCCACGATCACCACGTCAGCCTGCGCGGCCAGCTCGCGATAAGAAGTTGCAATGCGCGAAATCCGGATGATGACGCCGGCACGCTGCGCGGCAAGATGCGGCGCGATCGCCGGCACAAAACAATACGGATTGATTTGCCCGTAACCCACCGCCACATTGCCTGCGGCGCGCAATTGCAGCACGTCTTCGTTCTGTCCGTCGTCATCGCACCCTGCCGCTACCGGTTTCATGCCAACCACACGCTTGCCCTGCGCGGCAAAGCCGTGCAGCAGCGCGCAGCTGACCAGCGTCTTGCCGACGCCCGTGTCGGTTCCGGTAACGAAGTAGTTCATTTCAATTTGAACGAGGTCTTGATGATCGCGCGCCCGTCCGCTGTTTGTTTCGGTTGCGGCTTCCATGCATGGCCGTACACCACCTCGAAGGTGGCCGGCAATTTCCCGTTGCGGCGCAGGCTTTCGTAATTTTCCGTGAGCCGCGCCCATGCGTTCTTCCCCATCAATCCCTGGCTGCGTCCCCCGGTAGCATTGTGCGCGCCGATCGTCTTGAGATCCTGTAACACGCCGCGCACGTCGTCGTATGTCAGGGTGATGTATTCCATATCCATCACCGGCTCGGCAAATCCGCTGTGCACCAGCATGTCGCCGATGTCATGCATATCGGTAAAGCGGTTGAGGTGGTTGTGCCGGTCCACACCGTTGAACGCCTGCCTCAGTTCCTTTAGCGTATCCGGTCCGAACGTGCTGAACATCAACAGCCCCTCCACTTCAAGCACGCGATGCAGCTCGGTGAACGTTGCCGGCAGATCATTGCACCATTGCATCGCCAGGTTGGACCACACCATCCCGATACTGTTCGCCGCCAGCGGCAATGCTTCCATATCGCCGCACACCTGCATTTGCCTGGCCCCGCCGAACAGTTTTTGCCACCAGCCGGAAGCTCCGCGCGCAGCCAGCAACATGCCGCTGGCAATATCCAGCGCGATCATCTGCGCGGAAGGATACTGCTGCGTCAGGCGGCGCGTTCCCCAACCGGTGCCGCTGCCCGCATCCAGGATGCGTTCCGGTTGCAGCTTGATATATTCCAGCCGCTCCAGCATCCGTGTGCACACTTCGCGTTGCAACACCGCAGTGGCATCGTAGTCGATGGCTGCCCCGCTGAAGGCGCGGCGCACTGCGCGCTTGTCGATTTCGTATTCATTCATTTTGTAAATACTCTTTGGCCACAGAGATCACATAACCAGCGACTTTACGAGCGTTGTTTGCTCGTTTAGTCGAATGGCTAGTAGTCTCATCAGAGTACACAGAGAATTCTGCAGATATGAGCTGCCTGTGTTTTTCTCTGTGATCTCTGTGTGCTCGGTGGCTAATAGCTTTTGTTTTCCATAAAGTTTATCAATTCTGCTACAAATTTTTCCTGATGCGACAAAAACGGCGCATGTGCCGCCCCGGCAATCACCACCAGGCGTGCATCCGGCAGCATTCTCGCCATATATTGCGAAGCCTGCGGCGGACTAAGCCTGTCCCGTTCTCCCGCGATGACCAGCACAGGCTGTTTCATTTCCGGCAATGCATCGCGCAGGTCCAGATCGCGCAATATCGCCAGCCCGCCGCGCAACGCATCCGAATCCGGCTCGCCGTGACTGGACAGACTTGCGCGCAGGGTCGCCAGCAACTCCCGCTCGCCTTCACTGCCGCGCACCTGCAGCCCGAGGAACCGGCGCAAGGTCGCAGTGTGATCCTGTTCCAGATCGGCAGCGAACTGGCGCAGCGTGTCGCCCGGCATGCCGAACTGCCAGTCGTGGCGTTCGGCAAAGCAAGGCGTGCTCGATACCAGCACCAGACGCTCCACCTGCTGCGGATCACGCATGGCCCAACGCATTGCGATCTGCCCGCCCAGCGACCAGCCGCATACCGCCAGCGGTTCGTCGAACTGCGCCGACAACTGATCGACGATCGCTTCCAGACCAAATGGAAAGTCAGGGTCTTCTGCCTTGTCTCTTGTCTCTTGTCTCTTGCCCCTGTCGACGCTGTAGCCATGCCCGGGCAGATCGACCGCCATAACTGAAAAATGCTGAGCGAGTTTTTCCGGAACATCGCCCCACATGTCGCCGTGCATGCCCCAGCCGTGGATCAGCAACAGCGGCACACGGCTGTTTCCCGTTCCCGCGTGTTCATGGCGCTTAACGTGCAAGTTCATGCAGTGTTTCGGTCAGGCGCGTCACCTCAGCCACACTATGCGCGGCGGACATGGTGATGCGCAAACGTGCCGTGCCCTGCGGCACGGTGGGCGGGCGTATCGCCGCGACCCAGATACCGCGTTCGCGCAATTTTTCGCTCAGGTCCAGCGCCGCCCGGTTGTCGCCGACCAGGATCGGCTGTATCGCCGTTGTGGATGGCATCAAATGCCACGGCAGGCCGCGCAAGCCGCTGCGCAATTGCGCGATCAGCCGCTGCAGGTGGCCGCGCAGCCCGTCGCCATTGGCGATCAGTTGCAGGCTTTCCAGCAGCGCGCTGGCCAGTGCCGGCGGCGTGGCCGTGGTGTAGACATAGCTGCGCGCATGGTTGACCAGCGTATCGATCACCGCCGGTTCGGCCGCGACGAAAGCGCCGAACACGCCCGCCGCCTTGCCCAGCGTCGCCATGCAGATCACGCGTTGCGACGCGATGCCGAAATGCGCCAGCGTGCCGCGGCCCTGCGCTCCGAGCACGCCGAAACCGTGCGCGTCGTCGATCAGCAGCCACGCATTGTGTTGCTCGCACAACGCCAGCAATTCCGGCAATGGCGCAAGGTCGCCGTCCATGCTGAACACCGCATCGGTGATCACCAGTTTGCGCCCACTTCCGGTTTGTTCCAGGAATTGCGCCAATTGCGCGATGTCATTGTGGCGGTAGCGCTTCACTTTGGCGCGCGACAGCTGCATTGCGTCGTTCAGCGAGGCATGGTTGAATTTGTCGGCGAACACCGTATCACCCTTGCCAACCAGCGCCTGCACGATGCCCAGATTCGCCATATAGCCGGTGGAGAACAGCAGTGCGGCGGGTTTGCCGACGAAGGCGGCAAGTTCGTGTTCCAGCTGGTGATGGGTTGCGCCGTGCCCGCTGACCAGGTGCGCGGCGCCCGCCCCCACGCCATGCTGCTGCGCGCCCAGCTGCAGCGCCGCGATCAGCTGCGGGTGATTGGCCAGGCCCAGATAATCGTTGCTGCAGAACGACAGATAGGATTTGCCGTCCACCATGATGCGCGGCCCCTGCGGGCTTTGCAGCATGCGGCGCTGGCGCAGCAGTCCCAGCGAGGCGCGTTCGTTCAGTTCATTGTGCAGTTCAGTGAAAGGCATACGAGATACACTAGAAATTCAGAGTTCGCTCAAATGCCCCACAAGGGGACGCCGTTTCGCTACGGGCAAAAGCAGCCCGTGCGAACACGTCAGCAAGACGCGAAGAAATTTGTGAAGCGCAGCATATGGATAATATGCAAGCAAACAAATTTCTGAGCAACACAGCATAACCAGCCACTTGGTTTCTGTCTTTTGGCAACCTTAGTGGAATGGCTAATAGCTCCATCAGTTGAGATGAAATCTGGATTTCTATTTTTCAGAAAACGGATACATCCCCAGCTTATCGAGCAGGGCGCGATCCCGCTCAACTTCGGGGTTGCCGGTGGTGAGCAGTTGCTCGCCGTAAAAGATCGAGTTTGCGCCGGCGAGAAAGCACAGCGCCTGTACCGCGTCCGACATCTGTGATCGTCCTGCCGACAGCCGCACCCGCGCGGTCGGCATGGTGATGCGCGCGACCGCGATGGTGCGCACAAAATCCAGCGGGTCGAGATCCTCGGTTTCGGCAAGCGGCGTGCCCTCAACCTTGACCAGGTTGTTGATCGGCACGCTTTCCGGATAGGGGTCGAGGTTGGCCAGTTGCGCGATCAGGCCGGCGCGCTGCGCCAGATTCTCGCCCATGCCGACGATACCGCCGCTGCATACATGCATCCCCGCCTTGCGCACCCGCTCAAGGGTATCCAGGCGGTCCTGGTAATCGCGCGTGCTGATGATGTCGCCGTAAAACTCCGGCGAGGTATCCAGGTTGTGGTTGTAGTAGTCCAGACCGGCATCGCGCAATTGCCCGGTCTGTTTGTCATTCAGCATGCCCAGCGTGGCGCAGGTTTCCATGCCCAGGTCACGCACTGCCTTGACCATTTCCACCACGCTTTCCATATCGTCGTCGCTGGGCTCGCGCCAGGCGGCGCCCATGCAGAATCGGCTCGCCCCGCTTTGCTTTGCCGCAAGCGCGGCAGCCACCACCGCATCCAGTTCCAGCATCTTTCTGTTTTCCACACCCGTGGAATGGAACGCCGATTGCGGGCAATAGCCGCAATCCTCGGAACAGCCGCCGGTCTTGATCGACAGCAAGGTGGAAAGCTGCACCGCATTCGGGTCGAAATGCTCACGGTGCAATTGTTGCGCGCGGAATAGCAGATCCGCAAACGGGAGCTGGAACAAGGCTTCAATGTCGGCGACGCTCCAGCGTTGCGGAACATCGGACGGCCTGCCGGATAACTTTTTGGAACGGATGAATTCGATCGTTTGTGTGTTCATAAAGACCAGTGTGTTGGGTATGATGCGTTAACTGCAACGACAGTCCGGCGCTTGCCGAAAACAACCGGGAAACTGCCGCGCCGGGCAGAAATCGGACAGACCGCATCATCCTTGAAAGGACGACAGCTTGTCAATTTTAAGCGATCATTTCCTGAACATTCGCGCAGAAATTAGGCGATTTCTGCCGGCACAACCCTGTGTGATGTGCGGCAGCATGAGCCATGACGGCTTGTGGTGCGCGGCATGCGACGCTGCCCTGCCCTATCTGAAAGCCCCGCATTGTCCGGTCTGCGCATTGCCGACACCCGGCGGCGAAGTGTGCGGACATTGCCTGGCACAGCCCCCCCTGTTTACACGCACCACCGCGGTATTCGGCTATTCCTTCCCGCTCGACAAGTTGATACAAAGCATGAAATATGCGGAACAGCTGGCATTGGCGCACGCCTTCGCGAAAAAACTGGCCCGGGCAATCGATAAAAGCAATTTGCCGGATTATGTGATCGCGATGCCGCTTCATCCCGCCAAATTGCGCGAACGCGGCTTCAACCAATCGCTTTTGCTCGCCACTACCGTCGCGCGTGAACTGAATATTCCGCTGCTGCCCGATGCATGCCGGCGACTGCGCAACACGCCCCCGCAATCCTCCTTGCCCTGGAAAGCGCGCAAGAAAAATGTGCGCAATGCGTTTTCCTGCGGCACGGATCTGGGCGGAAAACGGGTTGCGCTGGTGGATGATGTACTGACTACGGGTGCCAGCCTGAATGAGCTTGCCGAGGCCGTAGCAAAGGCAGGGGCGATACAAATCAGTGCATGGGTCGTGGCAAGAACGCTACCGCATTCGGAATTGAAAACAGGGTGAAATTCGGAGCGGTTTTGCCCGGTCATCGCGCCCCGATCTTCACAGCTGCGTCAAAGTCCCTTGATTCTTTGCTGCACAAAGGCCCGCAAATCCGGACTCAGCGACCGGGTAGTCAGCGCGTGCTGGAACGCAACCTTTGCTGCCGCATTACGCTTCAATGCCTGCAGGGAAATCCCGTAGCCCATCAGCCAGATACCATTGTTCGGCGCCAACTGCAGCGCAACCTGATAATGCGCAATTGCCTCGTCGTTGCGATTCTGGCGTTGCAGCAGTGCCGCCAGAAATGCCTGGTAGTCTGGCTCGGAATTGGCGAAAGGCAACGCCTTTTCCAGGGTTGCGGTTGCTTCCGCCACCGCACCGCGTTCCACCTGCAAGCGTGCCAGCATCATGGTGAAGCGGGTTTGTTCCGGATTGCTGTCCAGCCTGTCCTGCAACACGCGTTCCGCATCCTTGCCGCGTTTTTTCTCCAGCAACAAGGCAACCAGCGCCTGTCTGGCTTCATCATTGCCCGGATTCAGGCGCAATGCAGCCCGGTATCCGGACATTGCATCGTCAATGCGTCCCTGCTGGAATAACGCTGAAGCTTTGCGAAACTCCGCATCGGACAATTGTTCCGGACTGATTTGCTTCATTGGCAATGAATCATCCGGTGTCGGCAGCGCATCTTCAGCAACTGAAGTTTTGATTGGCGGTGTTCTGGCGATCCTGACGGCTGCTTTTTTCCCAGTCTTGCTTGCCGGCTTGCTTGTCAGTTTCCGGGCCAGCTTTCTGGCCGTTTCCACTGTCGCATGCGGCAATACGCCGGCAATTTTTTCTTTCGAATGAGGTTTCTCCGGTTCATGTCTGGCGTTCGACGGAAGCGGCACCGAACTCAATTCGAAGCTCAGCCGCGATGCGGGCATCGCGTCTGAAATGGCGACCTGCGCAGCCTGGTGCTGCATGGTCAATCTCCCGGCCACTGGTGAACCCGGAACATTTCCCGCGACTGCAGGCAATGCCTGCGCGGCGTTGGGCGAAACACCCGCGGCGGCATCCGGCTTGCGGGCATGAAGCCATTGCCATACCGCGATCCCTGTCACTAAGGCCAGCCCGAACGCCAGCAAAAGCATGCTGAAATTGCGTTTGGCCTGCGGCACGGCGCGCACCATGGCCTGCTCGGCGACATGATGCGCGCCGCGCTGCTCGAGCTGGTTGAGTACCTGGTTGATGACGCTCATGGCAGCCCTATCCTTGAATACCACGCCCAGGCAATGCCCAGCGACGCGACTAGCGCCGTACCGGTCAACGCTACTGCCCAGGGCAACCAGTCGCGGCGCACTTCGGGCGTGTCTGCCGCCGCATCGCGGATATGCCGGGCAAATACCAGCTGCCTGCCATCGCTGAATGCCAGCATCAATGCCTTGTGGGCAACGATATTGACCAGCCGGGGCGTACCTCCCGTGATTCGGTGCAGCTTGGCCACGGCGCTATCGCTGAATAATGTTTCACCGGCAAATCCGGCCACCGCAAGTCGATGGCGCAAGTAACGCTCCAGTTCGGTTCTGCGCAAGCCTTTCAGGTCGTATTGAAAACTGATGCGCTGGCGCAGCTGGCGCACTGAATGATGCTTCAGGCGTTCATTCAATTCCGGCTGACCGAACAGCACCACCTGCAGCAGTTTGCGCTTTTCCGTTTCCAGATTGGTCAGCAGGCGCAATACCTCCAGGCTTTCCAGCGGCATTGCCTGCGCCTCATCCAGGCACAGCAAGGCGCGCTGGCCGTTGCGCGCGCATTCAAGCAGCGAATGGGTCAAACCTTTCAGCAGATGGTACTGGTCGCCGGTTTTTTCCAGCGGCACGCGAAATTCTTCCGCCAAAGCCATCAGCAGACTGTTCGGTTCAAGGTAGGGATTGGGAATATAGGCGGTGATGAAGCGCGGAACAGGCGCCGCGGCGACAGCCGGGTCCTGGGTACCGATCAGCGTGGTGGACTGTTTGCCCTGGTTGATCGTGGCAAGAAATTTCCGGCACAGCAGGGTCTTGCCATTGCCCACTTCGCCGGTGATCTTGATGAAACCCTCGCCGTTGCGTGCCGCCACCAGCAGGGTATTGAGCGCCTCCTGATAACTTGAACAAGCGAAGAAAAAGCTGGTGTCCGGGGTCAGGCTGAATGGCGCTTCGCGCAAGCCGAAGTGTTGCAGATACATATCAGGGGAACCTCAAGGGTTTGTCCCATTCCCCATCATCCCGTTGAACCGGTCGCGACTTTGCGTGATGTCGTTGGACCAATCCTTGTCACCATCCACGATGGTCGGTTTCAGCAGGATGATCAACTCGCGCTTTTCGCTGGACTGATTGGTCTGGCCAAACAGGGATTTTGGCAATCCCGGCAATCCCGAATCGTTGTTGCTGGAGGCCTGGCGCATCAAACCGCCGATGGCCACGATCTGACCATCGCGGGCGCGCACGATACTGTCGGTTTCGGAAACCGAGCTGGAGGCCAGCGGCAAACTGATCGACCCGCCGGTACCGCCCAGATCAACGGTCTTGGTCACCGTGGTGACCTGGCTGACGGAAGGATGCACATGCAGGATGATTTCGCCGTTCTCGGCGATGCTCGGCGTGACATCCAGCGCAATGCCGGAAAAGAACGGTTGCAAAGTGACATTCGGCGTGGTGGTCGCGCCGATTCCACCGGTCGTGGTCGTGGTCGAAACGTTGGTGACGAAGAAGTCATCCGTGCCGACCTTGAGCACGGCTTTCTGGTTGTTCAGCGTGGCAATGCGCGGACTGGACAGCACATCCACGTTACCCTGCGACTCCAGAAAATTCAGCAGTGCGGCAAAATTGCTGGTCTGGAACGCCAGTCCGAACAGCGAGCCTGCAGCCGCCTGGCCGGCGGCCGTCGTCCCCGCCAACGCCAGATTGGCTCCCGGGGTACCGGATAACAGGCCGTTGGTCAGCGAGCCTGATGGGGCGAGACTGGATCCGGGTGACAGCACCCCGCCGGAAGTAAAGCTGTTGGGGTTATTTTTGAATGCCGCCCAGTTCACGCCGGATTGAAAGTTGTTGTTCAATTGCACATCGACAATCTTTGCTTCCAGTATCACCTGGCGATCGACTGAAATCTGTGACGCCCTGAGGTAGGCGGAAACATTCCTCAACTCGTTCGGCATCGCGCGAACCACGATCACGCCCGACATCGGGCTGACCACCACGCTGCGTCCCTTGTCATTGCCAACGATGGCAGCCAGTGATCTCTGCAGCTCTTGCCAGAAGTCGGACTTGCTGGACATGGTTACCTGGCTGCTTACCGCCGAACGCGATTGTGGTGAGCCGTTTGTGGTGGTCGATGTGTTTGCCGTACCGGGCGTCTGGGCGCTGGGCGCGTCAGACACCGAACCGGATGTGACCCTCAGCGACGATTCGCCGTCGCGTTCCGCCGTCAGGTAATTCACCTGAAAGATCCGCGTCTGCAGGGTCAGCGGTTGAATGTAAATGCGGTTGTTTTCTATCTTGTAATCGTAGCCATACATCTGCCGTATCGCTTCCAGCGCGTCGAATACGGTTACGTCCTTGAGATTCAGTGAAATATTTCCCCTGACATTGGGGTTCAGCAGCATGCTGTAACGTGTCCCGGCCACGATCGACATGAATACCTGGGTTGCGGGAACATTGTTCACCGTCAAATCGAATTTCGTGTCCAGCGATTTGCTGTCTGCCTTGGGTATGCCCATTGCCAGCGGCGGCAGCAGCGCATTATCCACCTCGTCAGCCTTGCTCGGCTGAGCACTATTCTGCGCAGCCTGATTCATTTCGTGCTTAATCGAATCAGCCACCTGATTGTTGCTGCGCGTTGCAGCACAGCCTGCCAGCAACAGCACCCCCAGTAATAATATCGTTCTCATTTTTCCTCCTTCGGGTGCCCGGACAACAGATTTTCGTCGTGCTCAGCCGGCTTCGATTCATGGCTGGGCGATGTGCTATTGATTGGTTGAGATGGCTGCACGACTTGCGTCTCATTATTGGATGATTCGATTTTGGGTATTTCCATATTCGATGGTCCTGCGCCGGCAATGTCCTCGTGTGTGATCTTGACGCCGGGGAACAACGTCAACACCTGCCTGTTCTTGCCGCGCTGCAATACGACACTGCCGGCATTTACTTCGACCAGCCTGGCATTGCCAAGCCGCCCGCCCAATTCAACGGTTTTCCCGTCTATGATCGCTGCGCGGCGCGTCTCGGAAATGATGATCGAACGCAAACCGGACGGTTGTGCCGCCTCCGTTCCTGCACTTCTTCCCGATGCGGCTTGAAAAATATTTGCCGGCGGGCGAGTCGGATCGGTCAGTTCTTCAGCATGCAGCGGGAAAATCACCGCAGACAGTGCACAGAAAACACCAATGCCCATCAGCGGCCGCAGCAACGCGCCGATATTCCCTGATCCATGCCCTGTGCGCCGATTATCGTTCATCACATCGCCAACCATGTTTTATCCAGACTCAGTGTGTACAGGGTCAATGTAAACAATGAATCGGGATATTTTTCCACGCTCAGGCTTGCCTCACCCCAGAACATCTGCTCGGGCAACTTTTCCAGTGCGGTGACGTACCTGATCATATCCAGATAGCCGCCGCGCACCGTGATTTGTACCCCGTGCTTGAATATTTGCCGCTGTGAGCCGGTCTGGCTGCCAGTCGTATCGGCCGCCACTCCCTTCGGCGTCTCGATCAGCGGGCTTACCGGTAGCGTCTTCAGCTCGACCAATTGCAGACTGCCGTTATTTTCCAGCACCTTTTTAAGCAAATCCGCCATCTTGTCCGGTTCAACCAGGCGATCGGTGCGGCTCTGCAGATAATTGTCCTGCTCTTTCAGTTGCTGCTTGAGTTGCGCCAGGCGTTCGCGCAATGGCGAATGTTCACTATCCTTTTTTGCCTGCAGGATATTCTGCATCTGCGCCTGCAACTCCTTCATTTTCTCCTGCCGCTGTGCCACCTGTGACGACAGCAATTTCTGCCTGGCCAGCAACGGGTCAATCAGCAGCACATTGATCAGCGAAATCACCACGAAGGCAGCCGCAACAAAAATCATGGTGCGCTCGCGCAGGGACAATTCATCTATCGCCGCGCTGGCCCGATCCCAGTACCGCTTCATTTATCGGCCTCTTTGTTCACGCTGGAATGCAGGGTGAATTCGATATAGCGGGGTGCGGAAGCATCCTTGCCCTTGCTGTTTCCTGCCGCCTGCTCAACCTTTGCCTGCTGCATTGCCAGGGTGGAAAAAGTCTTGCCTTTCATGATGCTCTCCCTGCCCAGACGCTGGATATATATCGGCAACAACTGCGGATCGACCACCCCGCCGCTCAGGCTGATCTGCGCAGCATCACCGGTCACTTTGAAGCCGGTCAGCCACAGGCCCTGGACCACCTGTCGGGAAAAGGCACGCATGTATTCCGAATAGCCGGTGGTATTGCCCAGTGCGCCGGACTTCAGCGTCTCGATAATCTGGTTCTGGACGGCCACCTGCTTGTCCAGACCCTGCACTTCGTTCTGCAACAATTGCATGGCATGTTGCGGGGAAAACTCGGTCATAAAACCGGCCAAACGAACCTGCTCGGCATTATAGCGTTGGGAATTTTCCTCGGCTTGCTTCCGGAGTTGACCCACCTGATAAACCGCATAGCCATAAAAAATCAGCGAGCCCGCGATGATCATGCCCAATGCCTGCACCATCGTCAGCAGCGAGAAATACTTGCGCTGCTTCATGAAAATCGGGTTGAACAGATTGATCTGCTGGCTCATGAAAATCTCAGAAAATCGTAGCGAGGTTGCCTTGACACGGTGTTGCGAAGCATCCGGTGCGGGAGGGGCAACTGGCGGCTGCTCCCGCAATCGGCTGGCTTCGCCAGTAACGTGTCGCAGCCGCCACTTCGAGAGCAAGGAGCAAGGAGCGCAGCGAAAGAGACATATCTTACAGATAGGCGAGGAGCGAGCACCTCGCAACGCTGCTGTCGAATTGCGCAGTAGATTTTATGGGTTTTCATCATAGCACGCGGCTTTCCTGGCGCAGTGCCGCACCCAGTGTCGTCAACGCGTGCGCAACGAATTCACTGTCTGCGAGCTCAGGCACGGCGCTGATGTCCATCACCTGCGACAGGTCCAGTTTCTGCACTTTGGTATCGAGTTCGGAATCCAGAAATTCCACCAGGCCGGTCTTGTCCGGCACACAAACCAGCACCATGTCGACCGCCAACTGGTTGTACTGGCGGTCGAAATAATCCAGCGAGCGATGCAACTCGGTTTCTACGCGATCCCGGTATTGCCGGCGCAGATCCTCATCGGCATCCAGCAATTGTCCGGCACTGATTTCGATGCGGCGCGACAGATACAATTCGCCGCCTGCGGTAAACGTCATCAGGCCCCCATAGTCATCGAATGCCAGCATGGCCAGCGCGCGATCATCGCGCTCGAACAGCGCGGCGATATTGCGCTGCGCCATCTCGGGAATATCGATCACGTCCAGCCTGATCTTCGCGTCATCGAACAGCCTGATGCGCTCCTGAATGACGCGATTCGCCGCCGCGATCGCATACAGGGTTTGCGGACGCCCCGAGGCGTATTTGCTGGCCGGGATACGCACCATGTCCACGGTGGCATCGTCGATGTGGTAGTTCAGACCGTCCTTGATCTTCCAGCGGACCGCCGTCTTCATCTCGTCGGTGGGGACGTTGGGTGCATCAACCAGCAACATCTGGTATTCGCCGGGTGCCAACAGCGTCGTGATGCGGTGATCGTCGAAATCTTTCATGTGATGCAGCTTTTCCAGCGCATCGGCGGTTATCGTGCCAGTCTCGCGAAATTCGCAGCGCACCACGCTCGGCATCGCACCTGCAAGCCTGATTGTTGCCAGATAAATTCCATGCTCGCCAAAGCTGACGGAAAACCAGTCCGCATCGTGGCTTTTTGGCTTGATCAAGGTGGAAAATGACGGTATTTTCATAATTAACGCGAAAGTAATTCAATAACCCACTGGAGTCAATGACTTTTTATACTCCTTACCCCTGCCAAACGGCATTCCCTTCGCGAATTTGTAAATACTTCATCAGGCGCAATTTGCCCGTTACATCGGTTGCCGATTATATCCATGATGCAGTTGGTGCTGCTGTGTTATTTGGACTAAACCGGAAAGCGATAACCGAAAAAGCACATCAGTAATCTTCACGCTGGTAAATAAACTCGCTCGAACCCTTGTACACGCCAAATGTGGCGCGCCCGGGTTTGCTCGGGTTGACCCCGGCTCCATTGCTGCCGGCAAGGAGGTAGCCTGGTGCGCTGATACTCACATCCACGCTGCCCGTACCGCCACCAGTTGGCGCGGAGAGTATGAACTTCAATATCCCGGCAACGACCTGCCCGCTTGCCGGTGATGGCGTAGTCGTCCAAGCGCCGGTCTTGCGCTGGTAGTTGGACAGGCTGAGCGTCAGGTTGGTCACGCTGTCGGTAAGGCTGGTTCGCCAGAATGTGCCGTCGTAATACTGGATACTCGCGTTCATCGGCAGATCCAGCGTCTCAGAGCCATGCGCATTGGATACCTTTACCTTCCCGCTCACCACCTGAACCCCGCCCTCGACCGAAGCTGAAGGGATGGGGCGCAGCGAAGTCACCGATGGGTTCACCGCATCCGCGGCCCGCAGGAATATATTGGTGGGAGCCGTTGGCGAAGTGGCGAAGGTATAGGTTTGCGTGCTCGTCGTGCCTACCCCGTGATTGAACGCGGTGGAAAGCATCGGGTTGATCGCCAGCGTACCGCTGCCCGGATTCTGGGTTACCAAGCTGCCCAGCGCATCCCATGCGCTGATATTGACGTTGTTCGACAAGCCATACGCGCTGTGATAATTGCTTGTCGTACCGCCCGCCAGATTTTTTGCGGTCACCTGCATACTGAACGGTTGACCGGAGTATACGAATCCATTGTACAAAGCCGGACAGGAACTGGTTGGGCAAGGCATCGGGGTCGTGGCCGTCGCAACCACGGCAGTATCAAAATGTTCGGGTATGAACGCACCGACCGTCGCACTGGTCCCGGTAGCGATCAGGAGGTTGTTGAGTGCATCCTTGGTGGGGGTGGTCGCAGTACCTAGATAGCCGTAGGGATTGGTCAACGTTGCCAGCAGTGAAATGCTCCCGACTTCGCCCCAGCTCAGATTGTTCACCGTCGCGACGCCGTTGGCATCATTCACCATTCCGCCTGCACCAAATTCCGTTCCGGGAACCACGTTATTGCCCGGCGTCGGATTCGCCCCGCCCGCCGGGGAAACCAGCGTGCTGGTCAGCGTCACGCCCGCGGGGCCAGGTGAGGTTTCCTTGCCGAAATTGGGGGTGGTATTGCCGAGCGCATTCAGGGCAGTCACGGTTGCGCTGAACGGATTGCCCGCCTTGATCGGACCCGCAGGAAGGCTGCTGAACGAAAAGGAAGCGGGCGCAACAATAAAGGAACCCGTACCGATCATGCTCAGCCCCGCATCCAGCGAACCCGCTGTGCCGGTGTACGCGGCGCTGACGTTCATCTGTCCCACATCGGCATATTGCAGCGTCGGCGTGGCGGTACCGGTCGCATCGAAGGTCAGCGTGACATTTGCGCCTGCCCCATCGCAGACTGCAGTCGCACTGCCCGATGCATTCAGCGCAGCGCCGCCGACCCGCACCGGGAGCGTGCCGGTTGCTGGATTGCTGTAGGCACACTTGAGGTTGACGCTCTTGCTGGTATTGGCAAATGCCGGCACGCACGCCAGGCTGTTGTCCGCTTTTTTCACGGCCTGGACAGTGAGCGTGGACGAACTTTCCGCAATGTGATTGGGCGCACTGACCAGAAAACCCGAATCGGATGATATGAAAGTACAACTCGGCGCACCGAAGTTGCAGGTTGTGGCCGCAGCAGCAACCGGAGAACTGGCCGCGGAAAATAGGGTCGACCCAGGCGTGGTGACCTGCACATCCTTGGTGACCGTGCCGCTGCCGGCGGGAATGGAAAAGCCGCTGCCCCCGGACCAGTTCACCATCGGTGAACCGGTGGAACTCAGGGTACCGGTCACCCCGCCGGTATAGGCTGTGGTGCAAGCAGCGTCTGCGCAGGCCTTGATCGTCAGCGTGCTCGGAGTACAGGTCAGGCCGGTGCCGGATGGATGATCGATTTCAAGGTGGTTTGGTGCAGAAAATGCACAGACATGCGTCTGCGTGGCAATCGCGGCCAGCGCAGTTTGACTGAGTGCCGCCGGATACACACTCACTTCATCGATGTTGCCACGAAAATGGAAAGATGCCGGCGATTCCCCTGAAGCATTCGTCTCACCGCCGATTGACACCGGGCCGGCATCGGTTCCCCATGTGCCGGTAAAAGCCGCGGCATCGCTGGTGCTGGCAAGGAGTGCTCCTGCAGCGCTATACACGTAGATAGTTCGTTTTCGGTTCGTTATGTCGGCAACGGCGGCAACAAAATACCAAGCGTTATTTGCGATTTGATAAGTAGAATCCAGAATGACAGGTGTAATGCCTCGTGAGTAGAACCTGATGGTTCCTGTCCCGCCATCGCCCAGGCTGATTCCATAACCACCGGTGTTGTTCTGGTCGTCGATCAGGATACGCTGTCCGCTCGCGGCGGCGTTGGTGGTCCTGATCCAGGCAGTGACGGTGAAATTACTGGTCAGGTTAGGAAGCGGCGTCTGGACATATCCCTGTGTGATGGTAGTACCGTTGTCGAATACCCCATAGCGGCAGGTTCCCGGGTTGCCGGCGATGGCCGGCGTTGTGCCGTCGGTGCTGGCGCTATTGAAGGACTGGGCGTTGTTCCCGTTGCCGGAACTGTCCAGCACCTGATTGGCCGTGCCGTTCCAACTCGCTTCATCCATGTGGTAGTAAGCCAGCGGCGCGCACGACGGCCCGGTACCCAAGATGGTCAACCCGGCAACTTGGGCACAGGTAGGGCCGAAAAGATTGTAGTAGGTGCTGCTCACCGGAATGATCGGCGCCACACCAGTGCCATAGGTAACGGTATTCCCGGTGGCAGAAGCATTCAAGTTACCCGCCCAATTTCCGGTGTTTTGCGCCATGGTCAAAGCCGAGCTGGCTCCCTGAGTCCATGTCCCGCCTGTGACCGACTCGATCGCCGCGAGTGTCGCGGTTCCGTTGTTTATCACCGCGCTGGTCGAATTGTTCAGCATGATCATCGCGCCGGAAGCATTGAGCACGCCGGTCGCGGAAATGGTCACCGTGGATGCGCCATTGACATCAATGATGGTAGTGCCCGATGCGCCGCCGTTGCCGTTACCATTCGCGCTATTCGTGCCGGTTACCGTGCCGTTTATGGTCAGGTTTTTGCCGTTGGTGTCGATCAGAGCCATGCCATCGGAGGTGAGGTTGCTGCCGGCAGCGATGGTTGCAGCAGCATTCAGTCGCAGTGTGGTATCGAAGAATGTCCCGGTGCCGGAAATCACGGCATTGTTGCCGGCTGATATCAGCATCCCCTGATTGCCTGAATTCTGGATCCCGAACGCACCGTTGACCGTGATGCTGCCATTGACGGTCAGGTTGTTGCCATTGTCGTTGATGATGCCGCCGGCATCTATGATCAGGATCCCGACGGTGTAATTGCGATTGAGTGTAACCGTTGTACCATTGGCGATCACCGCCGTGTCGGCATTGCCCGGAACGTGCCCGCAACTCCAGATGTTTCGATCACCCCAGTTACCGTTGCTCTGACTGATGCAGACAGCGGCGAGCGCGCCCTGCGCAAACACCGCCATCGCAATCATGCCCAATATCCCAAAACTATGATTTGCTCGCTTCATTTTGACTCCCCACCCCTACTTCGAAATCGTCACACTCATCTGGCGCTCGACATAATTCGGCGTTGCCGGTGTGCCTTGCTTTGCCGTCGAGGTCAGCTGGTACATGGTGACCGTTGCGCTCGCTTCGGATGCTGCCGAACTGGTGCAAGCCACCGTGACCGAAAAAGTTGCCAGGGTATTCGGCATCGGGGCCAGCGTGGTCGTGTTCGCACAGGAATTGTTCTGCAGCGCCTGGTATGCACCCCACTCGATTCCGGCGCGCGCGGCCTGGTATGCGCGCGAACCCAGCACATCCAGCGCGGCACTTTGCTGCTGCGAGGTCGAAAGCGTGACCGCAAAGGTGCCCAGCGCCGCGATCACCACCAGCAGGAAGATCGCCGAAATCAGGCTGAAGCCGCGGGCAAAATGCGAGGTGAAAGGTTGAGGAAAATTTCCTTGCACCTTGCACCTTGCACCTTGAGCCTTGTATCTGAATTTATTCATGGCACATTGCTCACATGGTCTGCGCTGTACAGCGTGACCGTCTCGCCGCTCTCGGTGATGCCGAGATTCATCGTGACCAGACCGGCACGCTGCGCAACCACGAAAGCGTCATAGGCAAAACGGCAGCTACTGACATTGTTGGCCAACAGTGAGCCGACCACGCCGGGAACGGTTGCACTGGGTGCAACGATCGCGGTGCCCAAACTGTAGCGCGTCAGGGTATGCGCGACCGGATTGCAGATGTAGCGCACCTGCTCGTGCACGATCTGGAAACGCGCGCTGGGAGAGTCGAACGGAAACTGGAACGGCGCGATGTTCACAATCGGGGCAGCGGTCGAAACCCAGGAGGAGCGATTGTCTCCGGCATAGGCATCCGCGCCGGAAATGCCCAGGTTGTACACCACCACCTGGTCGCCGGCTGAAAAAGCGGGCATCGCACCCAGCACCTCGAACGAAGAATCGGGCTTGGTGAAATCCAGTATGTCGTTGCTGCCGCCAACGTCCCGGCGATAACGCCCGCCGCCGGTTGTCTCAAGGAAATCCAGATAATAGACAGTGCTGGTGCCGGATCCCGAAGTATGGACCTGCACGCTGTTCGGCAACGCGAGGCGCACATCGCGCCCGATGCGGCGCAACGCGGTATCGGCGATGTCGGTCATGTCGGCGCGGCGCGACACGTCCATATACTGCTGTATCGGCGCCTTGAGGAACACCGCGACCATGCCGCCGATGATGCCGGTGATCACGATCACCATGATCATTTCAACCAGCGTAAAGCCGCGCTGGGAAAATCTTGGCCCCTTTGCCTTGTACCTTGCACCTTGTATCTTGAACCTGTTCATCATCATGGATTCGGCGAATAGCGGGTGCGGATGCCTTCCAGCACCACCGGCAGATTGTCCGGGCCGGTCACGGTCACGGTGATCAGCAGCGCGGCATCGGCCGGCAGGCCCGCCAGCGCGCCACGGTTTATCGCAATGCCGGCGCTGTACCCGGCCAACCCGATATTGTTGCCGGTAATATCCATGATCGCGCCGGCGGGCATGCTGAAATTGCCGTAATCGGCCACGTTGTCGAAAGGGTCGGTTGACGAATAGCGCGTTTCAGTGCCGGGGGTCGGCGATGTCAAGGCCGCTCCGCCCTTGTTCTCGTCCATCCCCGGCGAACAGTCTGCCGCGCTGACCGCACTGGCCGCATTCGGATCGTTCGGGTCGCAAAACGTGAACGGCATCAGCTCGACTTCCTCGAGCAGCGATTCGGCGATTGCCAGTGCCTGCTTGTGCACCAGCGGGTCGGCGCTGCTTTTGGTCGTCACATTCAGCACCAGCAATATGCCCGCCACGGCGACGCTGACGATCACGATGAACATGATCAGCTCGATCAGGCTGATGCCGAGTTGTCTATGGCGAGTGCACATAGCCGGTCTGGGCCTCCACAACGATATTGTTGGTTGCGCCGCTGACGGTAAAAATCTGCTGCGCCGTGGTCGAGCCAAGGGCGTCAAAATTGAAGGATGTAGCAGGAGAAAGCGTGATCGAAGCGGATGGCGCACTGATTATATTGGTGGATTGCCCGGGTAGCACCAGGTTTGTATCACAAGCACTCGCTGCACCATCGAGACTGGCAATTTTCAGGCTTATTGCGCTGGCAGTCATTGCTACGCAAACATTGCGGTGTTGTGCAATGGCTTCCTTCTGTGCGTAGCGCAACGTGGCCTGAACCTGGTCGGCAAAGCCGCGCGACTTGAATACATTTGCGTCGAATAAACGCGGTGCGACGAATACTGCCAGGATACCGACCATGACCATCACCATGATCAATTCGATCAATGTGAATCCGCGCTGAAGATTTCCGGCGCGCAAACGGAAAACAGTAATTCCCCTGATCGCTTGAATTTGGCTGGAATGGGAACACATGCTCGATATGCTCTTGGAAATGGATTCAGACCGCGCGCAATGTATCAGTAACCGCATCGTCTGATATAACAAAGGAGGCCCGAAGCCTCCTTTTGTCAATTCCCAACCATGCAATCCGAAATCAATTGATAGCCGGAACAACAACGGCTGCAGCGGTAACGCCGGCTTTTGCAGGGTTGTAGTTAATGGTGCAGCTCGGAGCTGTCCCCACCACAGTATAGTTAGCCGCACTTACATCTGTCGATGCATCGACAAAATTTGCAAACATGCTGTTGGTACATGCTACGCCCGATGTCGGAATACCAGCGGTCGTGCCCCGCAGCGTTCTCTGCGCAAAGTTAATGTTCGCACCTGATGTAACTGCAGCAGCCAATCCGGTCAGCGCCGCTTGCTTTGCGTCAGTGGACAAATCAACAAACTTCGGCAACGCAGTCGCGGCCAAAATACCCAGAATCACGATCACCATGATCAGTTCGATCAATGTAAAACCCGCTTGCTTTTTCATTCGATAAATCTCCTGTAGTTGAGGCCGCAGCCCCGAGTTGTTGTAGAACTTTTAATTCACCCGATAACTCGTTGCCGCAGCAAGAATTTTTACAGGCAGACATTACACTAAACGAAGCCTGATCTAAACGCAAGCCCCAGCCGACCGGCGGTCGCTTCAGACCAACCAGCGGAACATCAGAAAAAACAGGTAAATGCTGGCCACCAGCAGCATCCAGCCCACCCGTTGCGCATGGCGCGCGACAAAACGATCCACCTCGTCGTGCGGCACATCCAGCACCCTGGTGGCGCGTCGCGAAGACACCCACCGGTTTGCCTGCTCCTCCATGCCGCGCAACATGCTGGGACGCAACCACAGGAACAGCCCGGCGATCAGCGCGACCGCGCCGCCGAGCAGCGAGCCCAGCACCAGCGCATCGAGCAGGCTAGCCAGCAGTCGGGCCGGAAGCCGCCCGCCCAGACGCTGCAGCTCGTACGCCCTGTCGAACAGCATGCCGAAATAAACCAGGATATAGCTCGCCCCGGCGACAATGACGACCCCGGTTGCGCGGTGATGATGATAAAGCCAATGTTCGATGCTGATGCTGCGATCCAGCCAGCGATTGATATGCCGGGTCGAAATCCAGCGGTTTGCGCTACGGCCAAGTCGCTCCACGGTTCCCGGCCTGAAAATCAGCAACAATCCCAGCAGGATACCGAGCATGGCGGTAAACAGCAGGAATATCGCCAGGTCTTCCCACAACAGTGATTTAACGGATTGAGTGAGCATGGTTTTTAAATCAAAACCACGAATAGGGCTCGACCGGCTCGAACAGCAATCCGGTCAATTCGGGAGGCGCCTGTTGCAATGAGGGCAGGCGTGAAGCCGTGTAATTCGCGACGACATGGAAGCGTATCCATTTCCTGCCGTCTTTGCCCGGCTTGAAATAGTTGCTCTCGCCCAGCACATAGATCAGGTCGCGCGTCTTGAGATCGAACATCCAGCTGCCCGGCGCCACCGCCAAAGGGGTGGGATCATAAAATTCACCGGCGTAATTGCGCGGCTTTCTTTGCAGCCAGTTCATCGGGTTGTCCTGTGACAGCGCAGCCACGTCCGATGGCTTGCCGCGAGTCTGTATCTCACCAAATTGCATGACCAGCGCGCTTTGTATCGCCCCCACCACCTGTACCATGGCGGTCTTCTCGGCCTGTTCCTGGTAGAACATGAAACGTTTCATGAACAGCCCCATCAAGGTCACAATAATCGCAATGACGATGACCAGTTCGAGCAGGGTAAATCCTTTTGAGGTGCAATAACCAGCGACTTGTCGAGCGTTATTTTCTCGCCTAGTCGAATGGCTAGGAGTTTCATCCGATCCAAGACTCAAGGTGCAAGGATTGAATCTTGAGTCTTGTACCTTGTATCTTGCATCTGCATATTGTTCGCTCATTGGTGCAACGCCGCCCTGCCCAGATCCCACATCGGCAGGAACACGCCCAGGGCCAGGATCAATACCATGATGCCGAGCACTACGATCAGGATGGGCTCGATCTTGGCGCTGAGGCTGGCCACGTCGTATTTCACTTCGCGTTCGTACATATCGGCGACCTCAAACATCATGCCGTCCATGTCGCCGCTTTCCTCACCGACGGCAATCATCTGCAGCACCACCGGATTGAATACGCCGGCGGCGACCGCGGTGCGCAGGATGCTCTCGCCGCGTTCCACGCCATCGCGCATCTGTTCGATGCGAGTGCGCATGAATTCATTATCCACCACTAGGCTGACCACGTTCATGCCCTGCAGGATCGGCATCCCGCTCTTGAATGACAGTGCCATGCCGCGCGCAAAGCGCGACAGCGTGGCTTTGAGAATGATGATCCCGACCACCGGCAGCTTGAACTTGTACCTGTCCCACTTGAAACGGCCGTCCGGGGTGTTGATGTAGAAGCGCAGGCCCATGATTGCCGCGAACAATATCGCCAGCATCAGCAGCCAATAATTCACCATGAAACCGGAGAAGCCGATCAGCATTTTGGTGACCATCGGCAGCTCTGCATGAAATCCTGCGTATACCTTGGCAAAAGCGGGAATCACGAACAGGTTGATGATCACCAGGGCAATCCCCATCGCCGCAATCACGAAACTGGGGTAGCGCATCGCGGATTGGACGCGCTCGCGCATATCGCGCTCGAATTCGAGATAGTCGAACAACCGGATGAATGTCTCATCCAGCATGCCGGTCATTTCGCCGACCTGCACCATGCTGACATAGAACGGAGAGAACACCTTGGGATGGCGGCGCAACGCGGTGCTGAGCTCACGCCCGCTGTCCAGGCTTTCGCGCAGGTCCTGGAGCAGCAGCACAAAAGCGGGACTCTGCGCTGACTCCTGCAAACCCGCCAGCGCGCGCATGATGGGTACGCCGGCCTTGAGCAAGGTGTACATCTGGCGGCTGAACAGGATCAGGTCCATCGGGCTGATCGGCTTTTCGGTAAGCTGGCGTTTTAACCAGCCCTGCTTTCCGGTTGCGCCGGCAAGCAGGCCGCGAAACCGGGTGATTTCCACCGGGGTAATCCCGGTATTCATCAACTGGCCGGCAACAAAACTGCTGTCGTCGCCATCCAGCGTGCCCTGCACCAGATCACCCCGGCCGTCGCGACCCTTGTAAGCAAACAGCGCCACGTTAATCCTCTAACCGATTACTGATGGCCATCACTTCGGCTACCGTGGTATTCCCCTGCTTCATTTCTTTAATGGCATGATCCAGCATCGTCTTGCCTTTCAGATGTTCACTCGCAACATGCAAGAACTGGGTGGCGCTTTCATGCCCCGCCGCCTCGACCATTTCATGGTTCATTTCCAGCATTTCATACACACCCATACGGCCGCGATAACCGGTCCCGTTGCAATGCGAGCAACCCCGCCCATGCTTTAAATCATGCAATTGTTCGCGCGACACGCCTTCCAGCTCCATCCATATAATTTCCTGGGGCGTGGGTATGTGCGGCTCACTGCAGCTTTCACACACACGGCGCAGCAGGCGTTGCGCGAGCACTGCCTGCACCGAGGAAGCCACCATGAAACGCGGCACACCCATATCAACAAAACGGAACAATGTGCCTGCGGCATCGCGGGTGTGCATGGTGGAAAACACCAGGTGGCCGGTCATCGCGGCGCGCAAACCGATCTGCGCGGTTTCCGCATCGCGCATTTCGCCGATCAGGATCACATCCGGATCCTGCCGCAATGCGGAACGCAGAACGCGCGAAAAAGTCAGCTCGATCTTGTCGTTCACCTGCACCTGATTGATGCCGGGCAAACGGTATTCCACCGGGTCTTCCACCGTGATGATTTTCTTGCTGAGGGTGTTGATCTCGGCCAGTGCAGAATAAAGCGTAGTGGTCTTGCCGCTGCCGGTCGGTCCGGTCACCAGAATCATGCCGTTACTGCGCTGCAAGATTTCGCGAAAGCGCCTGAGCATTTCCGGCGGCATGCCGAGTTTTTCCAGACCGATCATTCCGTCATCCTGGCGCAACAAGCGCATCACCACCGATTCGCCGTTTTGCGTGGGGCAGGTGGCGATACGCACATCCGCAACCTGATCGCGCACCCGCACATTGAAACGCCCGTCCTGCGGCAGTCTTTTTTCGGAAATATCCAGGCCCGACATCAGCTTCAGGCGCAGCACCAGAGCCGGTGCAATCTTGCTGTCGGCTTCGGTTTGCAGGTGCAGCACGCCGTCGATGCGGAAGCGTATCATCACCCGGCTTTCCTGCGGCTCGATATGAATGTCGGAAGCATGGATCTGCGCGGCATCGTCAAACATGCTTTGCAACAACCTGACCACCGGCGCCTCTTCGGTGCCGACGGTCTCGGTCAGCGCGCCAAAATCCACGTAGCTGTCGCCGATGTCCTCGCTCAGCTCGCGCGCCAGCCCGGTGATTTCATCGGTGCGCCGGTATCCGCGGTCGATGCTTTCCAACAACTGCCCTTCGGTGACCACCGCGATGTCGATTTCACGCTGTACGATGCGCGTGATTTCGTCGAAGGCGGTCAGGTCGGTCGGGTCGGCCATGCCGACCAGCAACATGCCGTTGCGCTCCTCCAGTATCATCGCGCGGAAGCGCCGTGCCTGGCTTTCCTGCAGCATCCGGACCAATTCGATGTTGATATTGAAGTACTTGAGATTGATGTAGGGAATGTTGAGCTGCCGGCCGAGCGCCTCGGAAATGTTTTCTTCGGTGACAAAAGCGTTGTCCACCAGCAAACGTCCGAGCTTGCGCCCGCTGCGCTTCTGCTGCTCAAGCGCAAACTTGAGCTGCTCCTGTGAAATCAGTTTTTGCTGAACCAGCAAATCGCCTAAGCGAACTTTCTCCGGACGCGCCATAATTCTCCCCTGACGTAGATATTGCTGCGACGCTACTTTTACAGGGTCGGAAGTTAGCTGTTTTTTACGATGATGACAAGGACTTAGCGGCTATTTTTTATGTTTCACGTTATTCTCTATCAACCCGAAATTCCGCCGAACACCGGAAATATCATCCGGCTTTGCGCCAATACCGGATGCCATTTGCACTTGATCAAACCGCTCGGTTTCACGCTGGAGGACAAACAGCTGGTTCGTGCCGGATTGGACTACCATGAGTTTGCCAGCCTGCGCGTGTACGACACTTTGCATGACTGCCTGTCGGCATTCGACCCTGCACGGGTGTATGCGCTTACCACCAAGGGTTCTCAAGATTTTTACCGGTTGCGCTATCAATCCGGTGATGCTTTTTTATTCGGCCCCGAGAGCCGCGGCCTGCCCGCCGATGTGCTCGGCCAGTTCGATTCCCGGCAGCGCGTGCGCCTGCCGATGCGGCCGGACAACCGCAGCCTGAATTTGTCCAACACGGTAGCAGTGGCGGTATTCGAGGCCTGGCGCCAGTGCGGGTTTGACGGCGCGCTGGCCGGAACAGCGAAAGATTCTTAGCGGGCCGGTATATCCTTAACCAACACACAGGAGGGGACATCATGCTTTATCAGGGTAGCTGTCACTGTGGTCATATCGCATTTGAAGTCGAAGGCGACTTGTACGCCGTAAAACAATGCAATTGCTCCATCTGCAGCAGGCTGGGCGCATTGCGCTGGTTTGTGCCGCGCACCCAGGTACGTTTCACCACACCGGAAAGCAACCTCTCCACCTACCAGTTCGGCAAGAAAACAATCCATCACCACTTCTGCGCGATATGCGGTTGCGCGCCGATGGGAACCGGCTCGCACAATGGGGTGGAGATGTTCAGCATCAATGCGCGCTGCCTGGAAAATGTCGACCTGTCGGCGCTCAAGATCAAACAGGTGGACGGGCGCAGCTTTTAGGAACGCGGTGGCTGGTTGCCTAGCGCTTCAGGAATATTTCCAGCAGATCATTCAGGAAACGCTGCCCCATCAGCGTTGGCGCGATGCGCTGATGAACAGTCAGTTGCGCCACGTTACCGGGGAAATCATCAGTTTGATAAAGCAACTGCTCCGACGCATCTCCCGCACCGGAGGGTTGCACCCCACCGCGTCGAAGCGTCCTGATCAACAGCCCGCGCGCTTCTGCCTCTGCCAATTCGCGCTGGATGGCGAGCAGGGACAAACTGGTGCGCTCGCTGAACAGCGTGCTGTCGAAGCCTTCGTTCAGGCGCAACGCATTCATCATGAATTCGAACCCGAGATCGTCGCGGCCAACCTCGCTTTCAGTTTGTATCGGCGCGCCTTTGCCGACTTGCTGCATATACGCCTGCGGCTGCTTGTAGCGCGCCTGGCGGATGATCCTGTCGGGAAAGCTCAGCTTGCTGTGCGCTCCCGCGCCGATGCCCAGGTAATCGCCGAACTTCCAGTAATTGAGATTGTGCCGGGCGCGGCGCTTCGGCAGCGCGAACGCCGACGTCTCGTAGTGCTGGTAACCGGCTTCGGCCAGCATTTCCTCGATGCGCTGCTGCATGTCGCTGCTCGCATCGTCGTCCGGCAATGACGGCGGGTTATGGTAGAACAGCGTGTTCGGCTCCAGTGTCAGGTGATAGCAGGACAGATGCTGCGGCTTGAACGTCAGCGCAGTTCTCACATCCTGCAATGCCTCATCCAGTGTTTGCCCGGGCAATGCATACATCAGGTCGAGATTGAGATTATCGAAGTGCTGCCGGGCGATTTCGATCGCGCGTTGCGCTTCAGCGGCGGAGTGGATGCGCCCCAGCGCCTGCAGATGCGTGTCGTTGAAACTCTGGATACCCATCGACAAACGGTTCACCCCCGCCTCGCGATACGCCGCAAAGCGCGCCGCCTCCACCGTGCCGGGATTGGCCTCAAGCGTGATCTCCGCACCCAGATCCAGCGGCAACAGCATGCGCACGTTGCGCAATATCTCCGCGACGCTCTCGCCGCCCAGCAGGCTGGGTGTGCCGCCGCCGAAGAACACCGTATACACCTTGCGCCCCCAGACCAGCGGCAGGGCCATCTCCAGATCGCGGATCAATGCGGCAACGTATTCCTGTTCCGGCAGGGCACCGCGCGATTCATGCGAATTGAAGTCGCAGTACGGGCACTTGCGCACGCACCACGGGATGTGGATATACAGCGACAGCGGCGGCAATGCCTGGAAATTCACCGCTTGCGATCTAAGGGCGACGGGTTGTAGCGGGTGTGTGGTCATGGATGTCGGATTCGTTGAACGGATCAGCGCCACCCGTTCATGGTGTCAGTAACCGGGTTCAAGCTTTCAGCTTCTCCAGCAATTCCCGCAATGCCTTGCCGCGATGGCTGATGCTGTGCTTTTCATCGCGCGACAATTCCGCGCTCATCTTATTGAGTGACGGCAGCCAGAACAGCGGGTCGTATCCGAAACCGCCGTCGCCGCGTTCCTCGTGCGCGATCTCACCGTGCCATTCGCCCTCCGCAATCAGCGGTTGCGGGTCGTCGGCATGGTGCAGCAGCACCAGCACGCAATAGTAATGGGCGCGGCGGTCATCCACACCCTGCATGTCGTGCAGCAGTTTTTCGTTGTTGCGTGCATCGGACCTGGGATGCAATCCGGCATAGCGCGCGGAAAGCACACCGGGCGCACCGCCCAGCGCGGTGACGCAGATGCCGGAATCATCCGCCAGTGCCGGCAGCCCGCTCAGGCGGCTGACATGGCGTGCTTTGGCGAGCGCGTTCTCGATGAAAGTGACATGCGGTTCTTCCGCTTCCTCTATGCCAAGTTGCGCCTGGGTCAGCACATCGATACCGAGCGGCTGCAACAGGAACTGGAATTCGCGCAGCTTGCCGGGATTGTTGGAAGCGATGACGAGTTTTTGCATGGCCTTATTTTTCACGTAGGGTGTAGGAGCGGGCCATGCCCGCGACCATGTAATCGCGGGCATGGCCCGCTCCTACATCCGCGCATTGCATAAGTCAGTCCTTTTCCAGCACCGCCTTCTGCATCCCGATCAACTCGGCGATACCGCTTTTCGCCAGTTCCAGCAGTTCATCCATCTCGGCACGGGTGAATGCGTGGCCTTCCGCGGTGCCCTGCACTTCGACGAAGTGGCCGTTACCCAGCATCACCACGTTCATGTCGGTGTCGCATGCCGAGTCCTCGAGGTAATCCAGATCCAGCACCGGCTTGCCCTGGTAAATGCCGACGGAAACAGCGGCAATGAAGTCCTTGAGCGGGGATTCCTTGATCAGCCCTTTGCCGAGCAGCAATCTTACCGCGTCATACAGCGCGACAAACGCGCCGGTGATGCTGGCGGTGCGGGTGCCACCATCGGCCTGGATCACGTCGCAATCGATCTGGATGGTGCGCTCGCCGAGTTTTTGCAGATCCACCACCGCGCGCAGGCTGCGCCCGATCAGGCGCTGTATCTCCTGGGTACGCCCGGACTGTTTGCCTTTTGCCGCCTCACGGCCCATGCGCTCGCCGGTGGAGCGCGGCAACATGCCGTATTCCGCGGTGATCCAGCCCTCGCCACTGCCTCTTTTATGCGGAGGAACCTTTTCATCAATGCTGGCAGTGCAGATCACTCTGGTATCGCCGCACTCGATCAGCACCGACCCTTCGGCGTGTTTGGTGTAGTGCCGTGTAATACGTATTTGACGCAATTCGCTGGGCAATCTTTGACTGGGGCGCATATTTGGATTCTCGTTTGAAGGTAATGTTTAAAAGGTGCAAGTGATGCGGTTATGAAATCTCCAGCACATGACTGACCGGCACCGCCGAGTCGTGCCTGGTTTCACGCTCACCCCAACGCACCACCAGGCCGGTGGCATTATCGGAGTGTCCGTTTTCGCGCTGCACCGCAGTTTCGATCAGGACGTCCAGCACAACCGCAACCGGCCCGTCGGCAAATGCATCGACCAGTTCACTGTCCGTAAACGGTCCCCACAGACCATCGCTGCCGAGCAGCAGTACATCGCCGGATTGCAGCCCGAGGGGATTGCCGTGTTCCATGTAGAACACGTCCTCGATCCCGCCGAGGCAGTGGGTGATGTGGTTGCGCTGCGGATGGACGCGTGCCTCCTCGGCTGTAATCTGCCCGGTCTCGACCCAATGCTGCACGATAGAGTGATCGGTGGTCCTGGCCGCCACCTTGCCGTCGCGCAGCAGGTAAAGGCGCGAGTCCCCGGCATGCCCCCAGTACATCTTGCCATCCTGTATCAGTGCCGCGACACAGGTTGTCCCGGGAAACCCGCCCATATCATTGTCGTGCGGAAGACTCATGATGCGGTCGTGTGCCTGCTGCATGGCATCGAGGATGAATTTGTCGGGATCGGCAATACGCGGCTGGTTGACCCGGCCAAATGCTTCGACAAATGTATCGATGGTCATGCCGGCCGCCAACTCCCCGTGCAAATGCCCGCCCATCCCGTCCGCCAGCACCAGCAGCAAAATTTCGTTACTGAAGACGTACGCGACGCGATCCTGGTTGAATCTGCGATTGCCGATATGGCTGGCTTGGTGTATCGAGAAGTTCATGGTCAAGGGGAAGATTTCACAGGACGTAATCGTAATATAATGTCCCGGTTCAGCCCAGCCTTTTATTCGAAAGTTTTCACCATGATACTCAGCATGACCGGCTACGCCACCGCCGGCGCGGAACTCGACAGCGGCTCACTCACGCTCGAACTCCGCGCGGTCAACCATCGGTATCTGGATATCCAGCTGCGCATGCCGGACGAACTGCGCGGCTTTGAAGGGGAACTGCGTGTAGCGATCAACGCGCAATTGCAGCGCGGCAAGGTCGAATGCCGCGTCAATTACGCGGCGCGATCCGCACAATGCGGCGCAGAACTGAACAGCGCCATGCTCCGGCAGCTTGCCGCATGGAACGACGAGGTGCGAAGCAGGATACCCGATGCGCGCGGCCTGAGCGTGGCCGAGGTACTGCGCTGGAACGGCTTGCTTGAGACACCCGCCGCTTCTGCGGAGGAATTGCGCGCCGCATTGCTCGACCTGATGCAGACCGTGCTGCAGGAATTTTCCGCCTCGCGCGCCAGGGAAGGTGAAAAGCTCAAGGATTTTCTGCTGCAACGGCTGGAAAAAATCGAGGTGTTGCGCAACGGCGTGATGCCGCATGTGCCCGCCGCGATCGCTGCCTACGAACAGAAGCTCATCACGCGCCTGCAGGATGCGATGCAGAATGCGCAAGCGGATATCTGGGACGAGCGGGTTCGCCAGGAGATCACGCTATTCGCCAGCAAAATCGATGTGGATGAAGAATTGTCGCGGCTTGCCAGCCACCTGGCCGAAATGCGCCGCATCCTCGGCCACGGCGGTGCGGTGGGCAAGCGGCTGGACTTCCTGATGCAGGAACTGAACCGCGAAGCCAACACGCTGGGCTCGAAATCGGTCGATGCCGACGTGTCGCGCTGCGCAATGGAGATGAAGATACTCATCGAACAGATGCGCGAGCAGATTCAAAACCTGGAATAAATTAATCGGAGTAATGAATGCCTGGAAACCTGTTCATCATCAGCGCGCCTTCGGGCGCCGGCAAGACCAGCCTGGTACAGTCCCTGCTTAGCCACGACCCCCACATCGACTTGTCGGTCTCCTACACCACGCGTGATCCGCGCAACGGGGAACAAAACGGCAAGGACTACCACTTTGTCAGCCGCGAGACCTTTCTCGGCATGGCCAAACGCGGCGAGTTTCTGGAAAGCGCCGAAGTTTATGGAAACCTGTACGGGACATCGCAAACCTGGATCAGCCAGGAAATCGCCAAAGGACGGGATATACTGCTGGAAATCGACTGGCAGGGCGCAGCCCAGGTACGCCGGCTGTTTCCCGACTGCATCAGCATATTCATTCTGCCGCCATCCAAAGCGGCGCTGGAGCAGCGCCTGAAGGGGCGCGGCAAGGATAGCGACGAGGTGATCGCGAAACGCATGGCGGCGGTCCGCGAGGATGTCTCGCACGTTGCTGAATTCAATTATGTTATTATCAACAACAATCTGGACGACGCGTTGCGGGAATTCGCTGCAGTGGTGCTTTCCGCCCGACTGCGTTGCAGCAGGCAACTGTCACGACATCAGGACTTGATCAATCAGCTACAAAAACCGGAGTAAATCATGGCACGTATTACCGTCGAAGAATGTCTCAACCAAATTCCCAACCGTTTCGAATTGACGCTGGTCGCCGCCTATCGCGCCCGACAGTTATCAAATGGTGCCGCCCACCTGGTGGAAAACAGCAAGGACAAACCCACCGTCATCGCGTTGCGTGAAATCAGCGAGGGCAAGGTCGGCAAGGAAATCCTGAACCGCGGGCAGGCTTGATCCTCGTTGAACATAACCAACCTGTTCCAGGATTAGCCGAAAAAATGCATGGCCGACTCAGACTTATTAATAGAGGAACTCTCCGCCTATCTTAAACCGCAGGATGTCGAACACGTCCGTGTAGCGATCGAATTCAGCCGTGCGGCGCATCAGGGGCAGATGCGCCAGTCCGGCGATCCGTACATCTCCCACCCGATTGCCGTCGCCCGCATCCTGACCCCGCTGCACATCGATGCCCAGGCAATTGTCGCCGCGCTGCTGCACGACGTGGTCGAGGACACCGACGTCACCTCAGAAGATGTCGCCGAAAAATTCGGCAAACCGGTCGCGGAACTGGTCGACGGGCTGAGCAAACTGGACCGGATCCGTTTCGAGACACGCGAGGATGCCCAGGCCGAAAACTTTCGCAAGATGCTGTTGGCGATGGCTCGCGATGTGCGGGTTATCCTCATCAAACTGGCCGACCGGCTGCACAACATGCGCACGCTCGATTCCATGGCGATCGACAAACGCGAGCGCATCGCCCGCGAGACCATGGAAATCTACGCGCCGATCGCCAACCGGCTCGGCCTGAATGATCTCCACCACGAACTCCAGGACCTGAGCTTCAAATACCTTCATCCGAATCGCTATGCAGTACTCTCCAAGGCCCTCATGGTGGCACGCGGCAACCGGCGCGAAGTGGTCGGAAAAATACTCGAGGCAATACGGCAACGGCTGGCAGAGCATCATATCGAAGCGGATGTCACCGGCAGGGAAAAGGACATCTACAGCATCTACCGCAAGATGCAGAGCAAGTCGCTGGCTTTTGCCGAGGTTCTGGACATCTACGGTTTTCGGGTCTTGGTCAATGATTTTGATTCCTGCTATGTGGCCCTTGGCCTGCTGCATGGTTTGTACAAACCGATACCCGGCAAGTTCAAGGATTACATCGCCATTCCAAAAGTGAACGGCTATCAATCGATACACACCACGCTATTCGGCCCTTTTGGCACGCCCATCGAGATCCAGATACGCACCCATGAGATGCACAAGATCGCCGAGGCCGGCGTCGCCTCGCATTGGCTGTACAAGAGCGGTCATGATTCGATCAACGATCTGCACAAGAAAACCCACCAGTGGTTGCAGGAACTGCTGGAAAGCCTGAGCCAGAGCAGTGACTCATCCGAATTTCTCGAGCACCTCAAGGTGGACCTGTTTCCCGATGAGGTATACGTGTTCACGCCCAAGGGCAAGATACTATCTCTGCCGCGCGGCGCGACCGGTGTGGACTTTGCCTACAGCGTGCACACCGATATCGGCAATCGCTGCATCGCCGTCAAGGTGAACCATGAACTGGTTCCGTTGCGCACCGAGCTCAAGAATGGCGATCGCGTGGAAGTGATCACCGCTTCCCATGCCAAGCCCAATCCCGCCTGGCTGGGTTATGTCGCCACCAGCAAGGCGCGCAGCCAGATCCGGCATTTCCTCAAGACCATGCAGTCGGGCGAATCGGCACTGCTCGGCGAGCGGCTGCTCAACCAGGCTTTGCAATCGCTGGGCGTCAAACCGCAGGACATGGACGAAGCGCACTGGAACAAGTTGCTGAAAGATACCGGGGTAAAAACGCGCCAGGATATGCTTGCCGACATCGGTCTGGGCCGGCGTCTCAACGTGGTGGTGGCGAGGCAGCTGGCCAGCATCAGCGAATCCACGGCCAATGAAATGGCGCCCAACCCGGTTATCACCATACAGGGCACCGAGGGCATGGCGGTACAGTTCGCCCCCTGTTGCCGCCCGATTCCCGGTGACCCGATCATCGGCGTGATCAAGAGCGGGCAAGGTTTGCTGGTCCATACTCACGACTGCCCGACACTGCGCCGCGGACGCAGCAGCGGCGAGCAATGGCTGGATGTGGCATGGGACAAGGACATCAACCGCCCTTTCGATGTCAACATCAAACTGCTGGTCGCCGACCGGCGCGGCGTATTGGCAAAAGTTTCCGCCGCGATCGCCGAAGCGGAAGCCAACATCGAAAACATCAGCTTTACCCACGAAGGCGAATACTCCGGACTGCATTTCACCCTGGAGGTGAACAACCGCCTGCATCTCGCCAACATCATGCGCAGCCTGCGCGGGATTCCGGAAGTGGTGAGGATAATCCGGGTGAAGAACGCGACGTGATTTTGTAGGCGGGTTCCACCCGCCATGTCGGGCGCAGTTTTGTAGGGTAGTCGTCATTCCCGCGAAGGCGGGAATCCAGTCAAAGACAAAACCGCCGGTGGTAGACCGGCAACTATAACCAATGACTTAGCCAGCATCGTTTGCTGGGTTAGTCAGACGGCTAGTAGTTTCATCAGTCACTTTTCTTGTCTTGCCAAGAAAAATAACCCAAAGAAGGCGCCCCCGGTTTGCCGCCGCTGCGGGGTACCCTGCGTTGCTCGGCTGATCAGGGGATGAAAAGCGCAAATCGTTTAGTCGTGGGCAAAAAATTGCCTGATATTTCTTGACTGCTGTGTGCGCACGTTGTGCCTACCCAGATTGAAAGCGAAGCTCAATGGCCGCTTTCAGGTAGGCTACTGCATGGCTAAATGGGCTGCTTCGTGCCATTTACTGCCGGTCGGGGTGTAAATATCCAGCACGAAAGCTGACACTTGTGATCAGCAACAATGTGCCAATTTCAACCGTTCTCGCATGCCCAGTTTCGGACGACGAAATAACACAATGTATAGGCGCTGGACTCCTTTGTGGCTGCCATGTATGCATCACATAGGCATTAATATATCTCATAAAAATGCCATGTTATAATTCAAAAATTAAGATATGAGAGCATGATATGCAGAACCGAATACCGCACTTTACATTCAGCCACCCTAAAATTTCCAACGGGTATGTTGCGTGCATTGAGAAGGATGGGCAGCCAATTCACCAGATTAAAAACCCGGACGCGTTTTATAAGGAATTGGGCTACACAGCGGAGATGAGAATGGCTGGAGTATTACCAGACGAGTTTTTAAGGAATGAAGGCAACTCATCTTTTTATGCCATTTGCTTTGAAATGCGCATTATTGATTACCTTGCAAAAAACTCCATTTCATTTATAGACGAATATGGCTATCAGTATCAGAATTGGCTTGATAATCTTATTGAGGCTGCAACAGAGAAAAATCTTTCAGCCCCTCCTTGCAGAACGGAAACATTTTGCAACATAGGGATGCCAAGTTTTAAATGCCAGCGCATTTGAGAGCATAGTTAAATAGCGTCATTAACGACGACCAATGAAATCTGTTATTAGGCAGGATGAGCACCCGATCTTGAGAAATTCGACCGGCTGAAATGGGTCGAAGTTGTCTAAAAACGCAGCCAAAAAAGCTATCGAAAATATTCGGCCTCGCATATCGAGCTATATGAGCTTGCTACATGCTCGGGAGGCTGACACGATCATCTATCGTTTAAGTCAGCGTGATTGCGCTACCTGCCCGATGAAAGCCCGGTGCTGCCCGAATACAGCGGTTCGCAAGATAGCCCGCAGCCTCCATGTGAAGGCTCGCGATGTTGCCCGGAAAATTGCCACGACACCGGAGTATCAAAGATCACGCTGTGAACGCAAGAAGGTCGAGATGCTCTTCGCTCATCTCAAATCCATTCTTAAACTGGATCGACTGCGACTACGCGGACTGTGTGACGCCGCTGACGAATTCACACTCGCCGCTACCGCCCAGAATTTGCGCCGTATGGCCAAGTTGCTTGCACACGGACCACCAAGCGACAGGATAGGTGCGCCCGCTTGAGGCAAAATCCGTCCGATCAACCTACAAGCTGGGTATCAGAACCCAGTTGAAGCGCCCGAAAGGGTGATAACGTCATCACACCACGAAATTTCAGAACACCACGACGGTTTTAATAATGAGTTTTTCAACAGAATCTGTCGTAAACAGCCGCTCGCGAATGACTGCAAAGGGTGGGCAACTTGTTGCCCACCTGCTTTTTGGGTTTCCGCTTTTCTTCCCCTGAGCGCCGCCGAATAGCGCAGGCTGGTCAGGGGGTGTCGGCGAGGATTGTCTGAGCGCGTAGCGCGAGTTCCGCAGCCGCCTGACCAGTCGAGCAACGCAGGGCACCGCGCAGCGGCGGCAAACCGGGGCGGCATTTCTTTGATTACTTTCTTTAGCCGCATAAAGAAAGTAATCGGCGTGCGGGGCCGCACCCCGCGACTTTGTTTTTGGTTATCACCCCATATCAAACAACAACACCTCCGCCTCCTTCGCGGCACTCAACTCAACCGCCGACTCATCCGTATACTTCAACGCATCACCCGCAGCAAGAGTATTCCCATTGGCTTGCAGACTGCCGCGCGCGACATGCAGATAAATTTTACGGCCGGCGGCAATCGGATAATCCAGCGCTTCCGTACCATCCAGCCGTGCGGCAAACACCCGCACATCCTGATGGATCAACAGCGAACCCTGTGCGGCATCGGACGAGGCCAGCAGGCACCAGCGGGCCAATTTGGCATCCAGCGGAAATTCTTTTTGCTGATAGTTCGGCGTCAAGTCCTGCTGATCCGGAATGATCCAGATTTGCAGCAGATGCACCGCATCGTCCGGTGAGGGATTGACCTCGCTGTGCTGCACGCCGGTGCCCGCGCTCATCAACTGGACTTCGCCATAACGGATGTCTCCGCTGCTCCCGGTACTGTCTTGGTGGCGCAACGTGCCGCTCAACACATAGGTGAGGATTTCCATATCGCGATGCCCGTGCGTACCGAAACCCGTGCCGGGCTGCACGATGTCCTCGTTGATCACGCGCAGCGGTCCGAAATGCACATGTTCCGGATCGCGGTAATCCGCGAACGAAAAGCTGTGCCAGCTTTCCAGCCATCCGTGTTGTGCGTAACCCCGCTCACCTGCCTTGCGCAGAACGATCATATTCACCCCCGTAATGTTGCAATATGCCGAGCATGGCCGATGCCTTGTCCAGCGTTTCCTGGTACTCCGCTTTCTCTTCGGAATCCGCCACGATGCCGCCGCCGGCCCAGCACCAAATTTTATCACCCGAATAGACCAAAGTACGGATCACGATGTTGCTGTCCATACTGCCGTCGAAGCCGACATAGCCGATCGTTCCGCAATAGATGCCGCGACGGTCCGGCTCAAGCTGGGCGATGATCTGCATGGCGCGCAGTTTGGGTGCACCGGTGACGGAACCGCCCGGGAAACAATCGCACAGAACATGCAGCGCATCGCGTCCCTCGATCAGTTCGCCCTCCACCGTGCTGACCAGATGATGCACGCCGGCAAAGCTTTCCACCTCGAATAATTTTGGCACGCGTACCGATCCCGGCACGCAGCTCTTGCCGAGGTCATTGCGCAACAGATCCACGATCATCAGGTTTTCCGCACGGTCTTTGGGATGATTCTGCAACTCCAGGGCAAGCAGGGCATCATGATGCGCATCGCGGCCACGCGGGCGTGTACCCTTGATTGGCCTGGTTTCCACCCTGCGCTGTTGCACGCGCAGGAAGCGTTCCGGGGATGCGCAAAGAATTTGCGCCTGCGGCAGGTTCATAAATGCTGAGTATGGCGCCGGGCTCAAACTTCGCAGCGCAAGATAGGCGCCCAGCGCATCGCCGCTGGCAACTGCGCTGAAGCGTTGCGCGAGATTGACCTGATAGCAGTCACCTGACTTCAAATAATCCTGCACCGACGCGAATGCGCCGGCGTAGCTGGTCCGGGTGAAGTTGG
>Ga0307376_10000576_pt1 | contig 44774 bp, 63 predicted proteins | sample TR2MG_FD_202536 | JGI IMG/M metagenome (GOLD analysis project Ga0307376, IMG submission 202536) | Soil microbial communities from Risofladan, Vaasa, Finland - TR-2 | ecosystem: Environmental > Terrestrial > Soil > Coastal area > Acid sulfate soil | place: Finland: Risofladan, Vaasa | collected...
ATTCTATAAGGATTGTCGCCGGCGAATTCTGGCTAAAAAATTCCGGCTTATTTCCCGTTCCGGAAAAACGATCGTTGAACCGGTGAAATCGGCAACCAGGGAAAAGGCCGAAAGGCGCTGACCGGCTGGCCTGGCAATAATTCAGCTGGCCTATTGCGTTTCGGGCCGGTTTTTTATATATTATAACTGCATGAACCATTTCACCCTTTTAACCAATGGAGGCAGTATGAAAAATGGCCTGTTTACGGGGGCGCTGCTTTTCCTTGTGTTGTTTGCCCTGGGCGCCTTTCTTATCGGCGCGCCGGCATTCGATACCGGGGAAATCGAGGCAGCGCAAACCCTGGATTACCGGATCGTGGACCAGACGGATCAGATCGGCGTTGCCGACCAGATTCCCACAGAATCCCAAAGCGTTTTTCTGTTTACCATTTCCATCCGCCAGGCCCACGGCCCGGGCCAGTCCGCGATCGTCAAATTATATTATGTAATGGCGAATCCCGGCCTATCCATTCCGGAAACGCTTAACCGCCAAAGGGGGTTCGACATCTTAAAATTTTGTTAGGAATTCGGTCAACCTTTCAGCGATATAAGCCGGTCAATTTGGCCGGCTTTTTTATTTTCAACTATTTAACTAAATAACTTGACAACCATTTTACCTTAATATATATTACCAGCATGGCCAAAGATGATCCCGAATTAGTGGCGGCCCAATTCCGCGACGGCATGAAAACCATATCCGTTGTCCTGCCTGATATCGCAAGGTTTACCCGCATGATGTATGATGAATTTATCAAGACCGGATTTGATACATTTCAGGCCCTGCGCCTAGCCGGAAATATTATAAATGAATTATTATTTCCAAAAGGGGAACGGCATGGCCCGCAAAAAGAATAAAGTAACGAGGCGTTGCCGACATTGCAAAAGACCTACTAATTTTCTGATAAAAACAAAAGATGAAATTATTAAACCTGATTTGTGCGCCAAATGTTATAGAGAACATATTAGGATACTTGTATTTAAAACATTAAATAAACCAAAAGTAAAAAAAGCGATCATGTATATTTTTTTAAAACAAACACAAGGGAAAGGGATAAAAAAATGAACGGATCAATTAATGCCGAGGGGCTTTTATTTATCGAACGCCCACGTCCTGGCCGCGGGATCGTGTCTTGTGTTATGGAATCTATCCAAATGATCTGCTTTCATGATTGCGAGGAATATTGCGGCGATCATTGCCCGCTATTTCGTGAACCGCAAGGCATGGATAATGGCAAAGAGGCGCGTTTAGAATTATGTCACGGAACGATATTATTTAATGAATTCAAAGATTATCGCCTGAACAATCCCGATTGGCCCAGGAGATAGTATGATCGGTATTATTAAACGCGCGATTGCACGATGGCGCCAGCGGCGTACGCCTGAATATAATGATCCGGTATCGCTGGCCCGCGGGCGCATGAGAAATAAAGAAAAAAAAATAGTTTTAGTGCCAATGCCGGGTAATGAATCATGGGTGCGCCGTGAATTCTTAAAAGAAAACGATGAAGATTTTAATCCTATTGATTTTAGCGCGGCCGCCGATTTTCATTACGAGCGCGGGGACTGTGATTAACAATTTAACCAGGGGGCGGCATGGCAAGGAAAAGAAAATATACCGGACCGCGCTGCCGGCGTTGTGGATGTACAAATCGCCGCGCCTGCCCAGGCGGTTGCTTTTGGGTTGAGCCCGATCTATGTAGCGCCTGTTTTAAAAAATCAGTGATTAAAGGAATGACACGAAAGCGGGCCATTGCATTCCTTGGCGCCTATATTGATTGGTTTTTACATTTTTCATCTGGCAAGATGTGTATTCAAACACTTGAGGCCTTTAAATTTATCGTTCCTATTGTATTAAAAAACGGAAAGCATAAAAAATATGAAAGATGATAAAAACCGCGCGGAGGAAATAGCGGCTGCCCGGGCCGATCGGGCAGCACCTTTTGGCAAGAAAGGTACGCTGGACCCCGAAGATATTGAAAAGATTGATCGCGCGGCCAAGATTTCAATCAAGGCCCTCGATGCCGTGGTCCGGAATTTAACCCTAAAGAAATTCACCAAAGAAACCCGGGAATTAGCACTCTTGGCCCAGCTGGAATTAACGGTATTATATGAATAGCCTGGACGCCTTTGTTTCATCAACAATAGATCGGATCATACATTCTATATTTAAACCGCCTATGCCGCTTACGGTCTGCCAGACCTGCAGCTGGTTCCGCTATTTCAAGCGCACGATCTTTTTGGCGCCGATCCCGGGGCCCTGCAAGATAGAAGAAATAAATTAATGCTAAAATTTAAAGAAGAAGATTTAGCAAATATAATTAATAAAAGGATTTTGCCGCGGCTGTCAAAGAATGGCGACGATTGCTGGCGCTGGACCGGGCATGTTGATCGTGTAGGTTATGGGCGCCTGAATATCCGCCGGCGGAAAGATGGATTTTGTAAAAACTTTTATATCCATAGGCTTATGTTTGCATTTTATAAAGGCAACATACCGGCAAAAAAAGAAATACATCATACATGTTATACGCGGAATTGTGGTAATCCCGATCATCTTGAACTAAAAACCAGAAGTCAAAACATGACAGATCGATATTTAAAAGCCGGAAAGGGAATAGAAGTCGATAAATTTTAAAAAGGCGGTCCCCATGGAATTAGAAAAAGCAGAAAAAATAGCTTATACTTTCATTGGAGAAATATTGCCCTATTGCGATCGCATTGAGATTGCGGGATCGGTGAGGCGCCGAAAAGATGAGGTCGGCGATATTGAAATTGTCGTCATTCCTAAAATAGAAATTATACGGATCTTGTTTGGCGAAATGGAAGAAAGGCATATCGGCTTTATCCATGCATTAAGACGCTATCCAATTATTAAGGGTTCTCCGGAAACGGGGAAATATATTCAATTACAATTACCAGAAATTAGGGTTGATCTTTTCCTGGCCACGCCGCTAAATTGGGGCTACATATTTGCCATAAGGACCGGCAGCGCCGAATTTTCGTGGTTTGTTTTGGCGTGCGGCTGGGTACGTGCTGGATATAAAGGTATTAACGGAATGCTGGAAAATATAAAAACTGGCGAAAAGGTAACTATCGAAGAGGAAATAGATTTATTTAATCTTATCGGTATTGAATACGTTAAACCAGAGAATAGATAAGGAAAACATTATGAAAATGAAAGCGCTATCAATTAGCCAGCCCTGGGCCTGGGCGATTCTTTACGCCGGCAAATGGATTGAAAATAGAAAATGGAATACAAATTTTCGTAGCTGGTTTTTGATTCATGCCGCGAAATCATGGGATCAGAGGGGTTATGATTATTTAAAAAGTCTTAAAATTTATTCGTTGCCCCCCAGGGAGGAAATCCGGGCCGGCGGAATTGTTGGCATAGGAAAAATAAATAATGTTATAACAGAAGGGACGGATTTTTGGTTTGAGGGACCATATGGATTTGTAATAAAACATTCAAGGCCGCTGCCATTCCGTGCCTGTCCCGGCCGCCAGCGGTTTTTTAATATCGAATTACCTAAACAATATTGCTGTTTTATAGATGATGTAATTTATAAAAAAATTCAAATGGAAATACATAAGGAGGTTTAATATGGACGATGTTCTAACGGTCAAAATTGATCGCACGGCCAAGCGCGCCCTAAAAATCTATTGCGCGGCCGAAAACAAAACGGAAAAAGAGGTCGTAACCGGCGCCCTCAATTCAACCATTCCCGCCGGCTATTTGCGCCAGGCGGCCAAGGCGATTAGCAGCGAGTGAGGTGCTTAATGGAAAACAAAAAGCACAAGGGTAGGGTTGTAAAAGTAACGGCCGTTGTAATCGGCGATCGCCTGATCAGTCATAAAATAACAGTTATAGGCGACGACCGGCCGCCAGGAATTCTGGCAAACGAATTTTTAAAACGTCAATATCCATCTGAATATAATGATATGGCCGATATTGAGGGCGAAATCATTTAAGAAAAGCAGCATGAAGATTGATTTTGAAAAGCTAAAAACGGATCTCGCCGGCCAAATCCTGCAGCTGGCGGAACACCTGGTCCCCGGCGGCCGCGTCGAGGGCCACGAATATTTAATGTTAAACCCTTTGCGCCAAGATTCCCAGCTGGGCAGCTTTAAAATTAATATCGTTACCGGGCAATGGGCAGATTTTGCAGCAAATGAAAAGGGCAGCGATATTATAAGCTTTACCAAGTATATCAAGGGATTTCAGAACATGGGCCAGGCGTCTGACTTTCTGGCCCAGGAGGCCGGCCTGCAGGTGCCCCAGGGCCCCGGGGCCGTCCAGCCGGCGCCTGCAGGCGTTCCCATTAAAAAGGATATCTGGACACCGATCCTGCCGGTTCCTGCCGGCGTGCCGGCGCCCTTTAAGGAACATTTCAAACATGGCGTCCCGGCCAATACCTGGGCCTATAAGAACGCTGCCGGTGAAACCCTGGGTTATATCTATCGTTTCGATTTAAAAGAAGATTTAAAAGAAATTTGGCCGGTTACATATTGCAAAAATGAAAAGGGCGCCAAGGCCTGGCGCTGGCTGTCATTCCCAAAGCCACGGCCGCTATATGGCCTTGAATTGCTGCCGGCCAATCCCGGCGACCAGGTGTTACTTGTGGAGGGCGAAAAAACGGCCGACGCTGCCCGCGAAATATTCAAAGGCGTTGCCGTCCAGGTGTTGACCTGGCCCGGCGGAACAAAAGCCGTCGGACATGTAGATTTTAAGCCATTAAAGGGCCGGCGCGTTGTCATATGGCCGGATAACGATCAGGGCGGAATAACGGCCGCGGATGAAATAGGAATGATGATCAAGGGATTTGTAGACGGCGTTAAGATTGTGATCCCGCCCCTGCAGGCCCCGAAAGCTTGGGATTTGGCCAATGCCTTAGAAAAAGGCTGGACGCTTGATCAAACCGTGAATTATCTAAAAAAGAATTTACGCGATCCGGTTGAACCCATCCGGCCGCCCGCCGGGCCGCCGGATGATCCCAGCGCCCAGGATGAGGAAGTTATACCGCCGAATTCAAAGGCCTTCAATGTTGATTTATATCCCTTTCGGCCCCTGGGATATGACAGAACATATTTTTATTATCTTCCAGAGGGCGCCCAGCAAATTGTAAGAATGGTCGGCGAGCAGCATGATGAAAAACATATTACGGCATATCTGGCGCCGGTTGATTTCTGGCAAGATATCTGGACCGTAACAAAGAAAAGGAAAAATCAAACTACAGGGGAATGGGAACAATACCGATCTGGAATTGATTGGAGGGCCATAAAAAGATTTTTAATATGGACCATGCAATATGGGCACGGCGTTTATTCTGGTGGGGACAGTGTCCGCGGTCCTGGTATCTGGCGAGATAATAAAAGATTTGTTGTACACCTTGGCGATCGGCTCCTGGTCGACGGCAAAGTTACATCTATGTCAAAAATTCCAAGCCATTATATTTATGAAAAAACCAGAACCCGGGAACGTGAAAAGTTTGAACCATTGCCGGCGACCGGTTCAATTGAATTGCTGCATATCCTGGATCGCTTTTCGTGGACCAGGGAAATAAACGCCCGGCTAATGGGCGGCTGGCTGGTTGCCGGTCTTGTGGGCGGATCGCTGCCCTGGCGGCCGCATGTCTGGATTAATGGCCCGCAAGCGTGCGGAAAATCCAGCGTTATCAAAGAAGTCGCGCGCCGCGTGCTGGGCGATTGCATAGCAATTTTTATTGAGGGCGCTACAACGGAGGCCGGCTTACGGCAACAGGCCAACCATTGTAGTTTTCCGATTCTATTTGACGAGGCAGAAAGCACAGATCGTCGCGGGCAGATCCGCATAGATCAGATAATTGAATTAATGCGGTCCAGCGCCAGCCCGGACGGCGGCAAAATGTTGAAGGGCACGCCCGGCGGGTCCGCGCTTTCTTTTGATGTTCAATCATGCTTTTGCCTGGCCAGCATTTCAAACAATAGCCGGCTGGCGGCCGATGTTGCTAGAATTGTTAATCTTGAAATGGTCGATCCCAGCGGAAACGAAAAATGGGAAATAATGCAGCGTGAAATAATGGATATGTTAAATGCTGAATGGGCCGGCCGGTTCCGCGCGCGGATTTTTCATATGCTGCCTTCAATTAAAAATGATATTGCCCTTTTCATCAAGGCGGCCAGGGATGAATTAGACAGCCAGCGTTTCGGCGACGTTTACGGCGTATTGCTGGGCGCCAGTCATTGCATAGCCAGCGACGAGCCCGCCACGCTTGAACAGGCCCGGGAGTTCGTCAAGGCGGCCGACTGGACAGAAGAAAGGGCGCAAAAATATTTAAAGGATGAAATAAATTGTTTAATGAATATCATGCAGCGGATTGTAACCGTGAAAGAAGATCGAATTCAGGATAAAACAATTTGGGAATTAATTAAAATCGCCTATTGCGGCCCGTTGACGGCGCCGGCCGACGGTTTCGGCCTCAAAAATACAAAAGTTATTACATCCGGGGAGGCCCTTGAGGCCTCCAGGCGTTACGGCGTTATTTATAAAATGGAAGATGGGCGCCCCTGGATCATCATTGCCAACAATAATATTTATATTCAGCAATGGTTAAAGGATACCCATTTTAATCCAAATTGGGCCAAATGGCTAAAGCGGATCAGGGAAAAAATTAACGGTGAAATACTTACCGCCCAGGGCATAACGCCGCGGATATTCGATCCGGACCAGCCGCCGGCACGCGGGGTAATGATTCCATATGAAATAGCCGCCCGTTATTTGGATACGGAGGTATCATGAGAATCTATAAAAGATTAATAAAGCGAATTATTATTTATGGTAAATCAGAAGAAAGGAAAAAGGCGCTGGATCATTGCTATCTGAATAATTTTAATATTATTATGACAGGCCCAAAACGACGCCCTGGACATCTATTTGACCTTTTTAAAATAGTTGCTGAAAAGAAAATCCACGCCCTCTATAAAAAAGAAATCCGCTCGGAGGGGCCAGGCGGATTTTAATAGAGGGTTGCAAAAAAGACAATTATAATCTAAATTCTTTCCCCGGGTAAATCAACAATATTCAAAGCTTCAATCACTGATTTGGCGCTGCCGGCAAGGCCGCCCGCGGCCTTAATCTGGTTGATAAAATTTTGCTGTTTTTTACTTGGCTTTTTCTTTGCGGCCTTTGTTTCGATTGCCAGAAAAACGGCCACGCGGTCCCCAATCATATCCGGCGTAACGGTTACGGATCGCCAGCCAATCAGATCGGAGCCCCCAGGATTGCAGACGCCATATTTAACCCTTGAACCGTCGGGGTATTTGGCCAGGCCGCAATTATTACGGAATAGCCGACAATCCCGGCGGCCGCCGATATGTTTAAAAATCTTATTTCTTACTTTTGTTTCTGACATTATAATAATTTCATTTTATCCATTGATCGCGCCCGCTGGCCGCGGTCAATTTGTACCTTGGCTATTGCATCATTAAGCCGTTGAACATAGTCAGGCAAATCATTTATTTCAACGGTCAGTTTTTGATATACAACGGATTTTAATTTTTCCTTTCCCCTGTTTCCGTAAAGGCCGCTCCGACGATCCGCCTCCTGGCGCGCCTGGGCCTCGGTGCCCTCAAAGAAAATAATATCTTTCACGGTAATGGAAAAGCCGTCCTGGTCGATATAGAAAACGGTCCCGGCCTGGTTTCGCGCCAGGAATGCCCAGCGGTCCACCTTGGGGCCGGCGCCGGCGCCGTGGTTTATTCTCATATTTAACCCTTAATATTTATTCAATAAATTGCTGTTCTTTTTCTTTCATCTTTCCTCCCGCGCCATTTCTTATTAACGTGCGCGCCTATGTGAAGTTTCCAATTTCATATAGGCGCTGTTAAGTGATGTTGCGCCGGATTTCCTTATTATCCTGTGCGCCGTCTTCGATTCCGTATATGCAATCAAAGATTTCATACATCAATTTTTCTGCCCATTCAGGTATTTGGATTTTGTTTTTATTCTTTTCATAGTAATCACGTGCAGTATCGTTGAATTTCATTCCCATTGCCATCCAGTCACAAACATTATGAACAAGGTCAAGTTCTGAATACATATATTCTGCTTTTGTCCACGTTTCCCAATGATGCCGATTGTGTGCCTTGTGGTGTTCCCACGCAGCATCAAAACCGGCCTTCGAATTTTTATTTTCTTCATCAGATACGGAAAAGAAAGCTTGCCGATACTGTACAAATTCTTCTTGGCTTAACTTTGAAACATCATGTTCTTTTATCATTGCATCCAACGAAAAGAATTTAAAGTCATCGTACAAAAACGACCAGCATTTTCCCCTTCCCTTCTCCTGTATCAATTTCCATGCTTTTTGAACATTGTTATAATGCTCTTCAATGTAATCAAGGTATTCCCTTGTTTTCCTTATTGTTTTTTGCATTTGGTTTTCGGCGCACATAATTAATTTTCCTCCGGAGCAATTTCACTTAACGGATACGGAACCGCGATTTAGCCGCTTCGGCTATTTTGCGGTTGCGGAGTTAGTTGAACCGCCGCTCTTTAATGTAAAAACTTTATCAAACGTAAGCCACTTGGGCTGATATATCATTTCACCTGTCGGGCAATGCCAACACCCGACTTCCCGCTCTTTAAACTCAATATGCCCGCACATATTACAAGCCCAAAATGGCCCCTGAATTTTCAAACCAAGGTGGCGAATGAGGTGTCCCAGGGCAATTCTAATCATTTTCATGTCTTTCTCCTTGCCTTGCGGCGGTTCAAACTAACTTTCCGGGGCCATGCGACCTTTAGGTATGCATGGGCCGAGTTAATTGCTGTGCCACGGGATTCCCATCTTTATCAAACTTATGAGGACAAAACGCCTCACATTCACAAACTCCAAAATGGTGCCCGGCCCAACAATCTTTATAGCACGCTGGAAAATCTATATCTTTTAATTCACTATCTTTTTTCATACTTTCCTCCCGTGGCATGGCATTTAACTTCCGTCGGCGTTGCGATATTTTGCTTCAAAACTTTGCAACGGCGGAGTTATACGCCGTAAATTGTCTTTCTCATTTTTAGAAATCTACCTAGGATTCGAGACGCCGCGTCCGAGCCCTCCGCAAGAATTGATACGCACCATATTTTTTCCATCACAGATTCGCGTGTGTCAGGTGGAGAAATTCCGAGCTGTTCCATCAGCTTATCTTTTTCAGTCATATTCTATCCTTTCAATTTATGGCGTATAACGTTCTTAGCTATCCGATGCCGTGCCCGTTATTTGGCATGGTTGTTCTCCGCAGTATTTAACACTGCTAAATTTTTCGCTTCCATCAAAGAGTGGGCAGACGGATGGAACATTGCTACCCTTTGACCATTTCGGGCACGGTTCGGATAGCGGGAGTTGTGCGGAGTTGGCGGCAATCTTCAAGGTGCATCCATTTTCATCAGGGTTAAAGCCATTTAACTTTACGTGTCTATGCTCGCAAGCGTATCCAGATTTTGCGTGTCCAAAAAAATAAGGGCACACACTACAGTTTTCTATTTCAACGATTCTCATGTATTTCTCCTTGCCGCCAATTTAGCACAACTATCCAGACGCGATCCTATGTTCGTTTAACATCCCATTATTGCCTATTAATAGAATCTGTCGGCCAACTGTAATTTCTTCTTTTGCCTGGCCGCCCATATATGGTCCGCCCAGCCTGGTTTATATTTGCGAATTTGCGCCAGCCTTTTTAAATCTTCAAGGCCCTTTGCCCGGCCAACCTCCTGACGCTTGCGCCGCTGTTCCGCCAATATCGCTGCTTCTTCTGGCGTTATTTCTTTCAGCTGGCCGGCTTGTTGTTCAATCTTTCTTTCTTCTGGTATCCAAATTGCCCCGCATTGCGGGCAGGCCGATCTGTATAATGGATAAACGGCGAAACATTGGCGGCATTGCCGCACGCGCTCTATATCGCTATCCATTTCGCGCCGATCAATATCTGCTTTTGTGGGCGCCAGGGTCCACGTTCTAACCTCGTCGACCAGGCCATGGCGCAAGGTATTATTAACGTGATCCAAAATAAAGCTATTTTTTTTACCAGGATGAATACGCAAAACGCGGCCGGATTGCTGCAGAAAAAGGCCCATGGATTTTGTAGGCCGTAAAAGAATAGCGGCCGTTACAACCGGTATATCAGTCCCCTCGCTAACAATTTCGCAGCTAGTTAAAACTTTGATTTGCCCGGAGGCCAGGGCGTTAATCCTATGTTCCCTTTGATGATTTGATAGCGTGCCGTCTATGCTGGCGGCCGGCACGCCGGCCGCGTTGAATGCCTGGGCCACGTTTTCGGCATGTTTTACAGAAACGCAAAAGGCCAGGGCCGGCACGCCCGGGCAGATGTTTTTATAATGTTGGACGGTATCGCCTGTAATCTTTGCTTTATCCAGGCGGTCCTCGAGATCGGCCGCCATATAATCGCCGGCGCGTACACGGACGCCGCTTAAATCCATTCCAACGGGCGGCGCGTAAATAATCGGCTGGGATAACCAGCCCTGATCTATAAGCTGCCGGATTGATGGACCGTTTATAATGGTATCGAAATAGCCCTTATAACTCCTGCCCAGGCCGTCGCCATTGGTCCGGACTGGCGTTGCCGTAACGCCCAGGATAAAAGATTTTTCAAAATGGGCGGCCACGCTGCCCCATTTATTACCCTGTATGCAATGGTGTGCCTCGTCAAAAATAATCAGATCGGGCGCCTGGGCCATATGCAGCCGGCGGATAAGAGTATCAACGCTGGCAACCTGGATCGGTTCATTAGTCATTATGCGGCCAGCCCGGATCAGGCCATGGGGAACGCCGATATCATAAAGTTTTTCACTACATTGATCCAGCAATTCTTTTCTGTGGACCAGGACCATAACGCGCCGGCCCTTGGCGGCCGCATTTTCAATGATATTACAGAATACGATCGTTTTGCCGCCGCCAGTGGGCAGAACATAAAGGGGTGCCCGGAATCCCTGCAGGAAAGCCGCCCGCAATCGCTGGACATCGTTAACCTGGTAATCCCGCAAAACGTACTTCATGACAGTAATATATAAAAACATTTAAAGCTTGTCAATATTTAAATGAAAAATAATTAAAAATAATTATTGACAGTTAACGCCGATTAATATATATTAAAATCAAAAAGGGGAGCCAATGACAGGATTAATAAAAAAAGTAGGGACATGGCGGCGTATTCATAGGTTGCGCCGGCGACTTGGGATTTATTCCGTTCTCGTTACGAATACTAAAGATTCGCGCCTGGTCCGGCATTATTGGTATTGTATCGAAAAGGCCGCGCGGGAAATAGATAATTTTATGCGGGCAATTAATATATGATCAGGATCAGGATTTCCGCCCTGCCATATTATCTTGATTGCCCCAGGCGCGCAGCTGCAGGCCTTTTTAATTTCCAGATTAAACTTGCCGGCCACAATATACCGGCCTATCCGCCACAAGTTTCCGCCCTGGTCGGCCGCGGCGCCCATGCCGGCGCCCGCCATATTGTGGATACAATGCACACAATGGGCGACCGGCCAAAACTGGATAACGCCCAGGAAATAGCGATCGTTGAATTCCGGAAAGATGTCGAGGAAGGCATTCAATATGATACCGTGACGCCCAACAATAACCACGCGGAGGAACAATTACAGATTTTAACCCAAAGTTATTATCATGAAATAGCCCCGGGCCTTGACGTTGAAGGCCTTAAAACTGAAAAAAGCTATAAGGCATCATTCGGACAAGCCGATATTACCGGTCATATAGATTTTTGCACGCCTCGGGAAATACGCGATCTAAAAACCGGCCGCGAGGCTTCATTCATTGCCCAGCTGGGCGGCTATTCATTATTGGATAAGTCAAACCGGGGAACGGCCGCCAATTTATATGTTGATTTTACGCCAAGGGTTCCGATATCGAAACCATACCCGGGCGCTAAAACATTCTGTTATGATAAGGCGATCGCTGAAAATACGGCTTATAATATCATAAAAAAGATTGTACGTGATGCCAATGAATTTATTGAAACCGGCGATCCGTGGGCCTTTTCTGCAAATCCAAAGTCCATGCTTTGCGGTCCAAAATACTGCAGCTGCTATAAAACAAGTTTCTGTAATCTTGGAGGGCTTTAATGAAAGCTTTTATTTTTTCATCTATTGCCGGCACGCTGGCCGGCGCCTTTGTTATGGGTATCGTTTATAATAATATTTTGCATAAAGGCCCCTGGGCCGGAATTTCTGCCGGCTTTGGATTTGTGATATTTTTTATTGTATTTAATACGTTTATGTTAGCGAATCATTTAAAAAATAACAAATTTTAAAGGAGGTCCCCAAATGGTTAAGAAAAATTTTATGATCAAAAACCTGATCCCCGGCCTGGTTGAACGCGGGAAAATCAAGATCGGCATCAAAGGCGATTGGCGGGAAAGTTCTGGCGGGAAAAAATTTCAGCTGCCAACAAAGCTGGATCATTTTGTTGTAACCGGTGCGCTGCGCGACGAATCAAATAATTTTATAAAGGACGAGGTAATTCATGAAAAATTGGGGCCCGCGCCCATCGAATTACCGATCTATCTTCTTTACAATGAAATCGAATTGAATTTTCAAACCCGTTACGCCTGTTATGTAGGAACGCGACTTTTCTGCAGCGGCGACGGCGAAAATGCCGATTACATAAAAAAGGATGGAACGGCCGAGGAATGCGCCTGCCCATGTAAACGCCAAGATCCGAAATATGCCGGATCGGATAAATGCAAGATCAACGGTATATTATCTGTTATTATTTCTGGTGCCGATATCATCGGCGGCGTCTGGAAATTCCGCACTACTTCTTATAATTCCGTTGTGCAAATCCTGGGATCGCTGACAATGATTAAACGGGTTTCCGGTGGATATCTGGCCGGGCTGCCCCTTTGGCTTACTTTGCGGCCGAAAACCGTATCAAGCCCGGTCGACGGCAGGGTACAAACTGTTTATGTTGTCGGGATCGAATTCCGCGGCAATATTGAAGCCCTGCAGGCAGCCGGCTATAAACGCGCCTTGAGTGATGCAAAACATAATTTAAAAATTGAACATATCGAAGAAGAGGCGAAACGCCTGATTTCGCCGGCGGCAGCCAGCGCCACGGAAACCGAGGCGGAAATTGTAGATGAATTCTATCCTGACGCGGCCCAGGCGGCCGGCCCGGATCATCCGGCCGGTGCCGGTTCCGGCGCCCCGCCCTTGGCCGCCCCGGCGGATGAAAATGCAGGGCCCCCGGCCGGCGATTCTGCCGATCCGCCCAAGAAAGACGATCCGGCCCATGGCGGCGACGGTTCTAAGGGGAACGGCAATAACGCCGGCAGCCAGGATCGGCCAACCCCGCCAGCCCAGGCCCCGGCCAAGGCCAAGCGCGGCCGGCCTTCCACTAAAAGACCCGCAAACCAGGCCGAGGCGCCCCAGGGGCCAGCGGCCGATTCCCCCGAGGCCCCCAAAGACCCGGCCCCGCCAGCTGGTCCCGCGGAATCGGCCAAAAGCCCGGGCCCGGCAGCTGGCCCCGCGGAATCGGCCAAAAGCCCGGCCCCGGCAGCTGGCCCCGCGGAATCGGCCAAAAGCCCGGCCCCGCCGCTGGCGTCGCCTGCCGGCGCCGCGCCCCAGGCAACCGATAAGGGAAATCAAAAGCTTTCACTTTTTTAAGAGGAAATAATTATGAAAATATCAATTAGAAATTTCCGGGGTGTTACGGCCGCCGACTTTGATCATGATAAAATTACTTTTATCGGCGGCCGCAATCATCAAGGAAAATCCAGCATTTGCCAGGCAATCGCGGCCATTGCGTCCGGTGAAATAATCCCTATTCCGGATTTGCCGAAAAGTAAGATAAAAAATCTGGTCCGTGACGGCGCCAAATCCGCCAGCTGCAAAATATCCATAGGGGAAACCCTGGCCCTTTTAACCTGGCCTGATTGCAGCTATTCAATCCAGGGGCCGGCATTAAAAAATATTTCAAAAATTTCGGCTGGCCTGGTTTCGATCCTGGATTATGAAAGCAAGAAACGGATCGAGATCATAACGGATTATATCAAAAGTAATCCAACCCTCGAAGATTTGGGCCGCGAATTAAAGGCGGCCGATATTCCAAAAGAAGTCGCGGACCAGCTGATCCGGGCCGTTGAAATTTCAGGCTATTTTACCATGCACGCCAAGGCCAAGGAAAAAGGGACCGGATTAAAGGCGCAATGGGAAATGATAACCGGGCAAAGATATGGATCGCAAAAGATCGAAAGCTGGGCGCCGGCAGCCTACTATCCTGAATTGGAAAAGCTTAATCAAGAACAGCTGGCACAAACCATTTCACAATTAAAGGTTGATCTGGAAGCCGGCATTGCGGCCTCGGCCGTATCTGATAAGCTTGCGGAGCAGCTGCAGGAACGCGCGGGCGCCAAGGCGGCATATCTAAAAGATTTGAAGGCCATTAGCGCCGATTTGGAAAAGGCAACGGAACGGGAAACCAGGCTGCAGAAAGAATTTTTAAAGCTTTCCGATATGCCCACGGAGCACGCTTGCCCGCATTGCGGCGGATTGCTGCAGCTGAAAGACGGCGCGATCGTTCCTTATGAAGAAATAGGGCAGGAGGAGGTCGACGATCGTACTGAAAAATTACGGCAAATTGGCGGCCAGCTTGAACAGGCGCGTTTGGATAAGCGGGAATTAATAAAACGGCAGGTCGTGGCCCAGCAAAATATAGCAGATAGCATTTTGGCCGCCCAGGAATTGGAAAAGATTGAAAAGGCTAGCGCTGGCAAACAATGGGCCGATAAGGTCGATCAGCTGCGCGTCCAGCTGGAAAAGGCCGAAAGCGATTTAAAAGCCGTACAGGATAAACGCCAGGCGGACTATCTGGCGGCCGGCATAAAGGCAAATCGGGCAATTCAGGAAATCTTGGGCCCGGACGGCCTCCGGAAAACGAAATTGAATGAAGCCTTGGCGCCATTTAATCAAATGCTTTCCGATCTTTGCCAGGCCGCCAGCTGGGCGGTAATCCGGATGGATATTGATTTTAATTTTTTCATGAACGACCGCCCCGTTCCGCTTTGCAGCAAAAGCGAACAATTCCAGGCCCGCGCAATCCTGCAGCTGGTCCTTGGGGCCCTGGAAGGCGCCCAGCTGGTATTAATCGACGGCGCCGATATAATTGTTGGCCAGGAACGTAACGGGCTATTCAGCGCGATCCTGAAATCAAATTTATCTACAATCGTTTTTATGTCAATGCCTGGGCCTGATAAAATGCCGGCAATGGAAAAGATCGGCGGTCAGGCCCTATGGATTGAGAAAGGGGAAATATCTAATGGCAACAAATGAATTGCTAACGGCCGCCGAATTGGCGAAACGTTGGCGCGGCAAAATCACGGAGGGCACGCTTGCCAACTGGCGCGCCCAGGGCAAGGGCCCGCGGTTTGTGAAAATGGGCGGCGTGATCCTGTATCCGTTGGATCAGGTTGAAAAATACGAAAAGGAAAGTTTAACAAAGGGTTAATCCGTGGATGAAAGAAATATTAATATTCGCCTGGAATTAGAAGAAAAATTAAAAGTTATAGGCTGGTATTTGCAGCCTTGCGGTTGCGATCATTTCCGGTTACATACTAACAAAAAGTATCCAACCTTTTTTCTATACCGGCATGGCGAAATGAGGGATGAAAGCGGCCTTCATAAGAAAATTGGCGGGTTTTTTATTAATCTTGAGAAATGTGATATTGAAATATTGGGCGGCGATTGCCCATTTGTTTCAATTATTGCCAAAACAGACGATCATGAAAAGCCTGCCCTTTTTGTTTCATTTTACAAAATCAAATAGGAGGCAGATCATGGCAAACAGAAATCAAGAAATAGCAACGCCATTGATTTTTGTAAATTCCGTTGAAAACTATTTTAAAATTTCCTTTAAATATGATATGGCAGCCAATGCCCAAAATTCAAAATGCCCAATTTATTATAGCATAAAGGATGATAGCTTAAAAATAGATTGGCCGCTTGACGGTTGGTGCTGGCTAAATCCGCCTTTCCGGAATTTAACGGAATGGATCAGAAAGTGCAAAGAACAAAGCGATCGCGGTTGTAAAATAATGAATATATGGCCTTTAAGCGGTGATAAAAATCAGGTTCCTACATGGACCGACGCGGATGTATATATTATTCATGGCCGTATCTGGCCGCACGTACGCGGGATCATGTTATGTAGATGGAAAAAAAGTAAATTCCGCGTTATATCTGGCCTGGCCTGGAACGGCGAAAAATTAACAAAAAAATGGGCCTTGCGCGCGAAACCTAGCGGAGAATTTGGCCGATTTTCCGTATTCAAGAAGATCGCCCGCCTGGCCGGGCGGCTGGCTACCCTGGCCCTTGCCTGGTCCTGGGCCTGGACTGGCCCAAAACCCCCGGAGCATTTTAAGCCGTTTTAAGGGCCCGGGGCCCCTGGGTGCCCCTTCCACCGATTCCGCCGCCAGGGTGCGCCAGGCGTTAAATCTAGCCCCCTGGCGGCCTCAAAAACCATATGGCCGAGAAAACCAACAACCCGCGAAATTCGCAAAAAAACGCAACCGGCCCCGCGGCCGCCGGCCTGCCGCTGGTAAACTGCCCAAATTATCGAAATTTAGCGGAAAATGACGAGCGAATGGCCTGCCTCTGCCCGCATTTCAGCCCGGGCCCATCACTGACCCCAATCTGGATAGATCTGGCAATGACCCGGAATTTTTCTGATTGCTGCCCCAGGCTGCGCGGCCGTACAATCCACAATGAATAAAAAGGCCGCCCGGCATGAGTGCCGGACAGCCCTTTCGCGTTTACCGTAAAGGCGGTCTAAACGGCTCCCGCTATTCCTTTCTTTTGGCCTTGCCGATATTCAGGGCCAGGACGGAAATCAATTTCAGGATTTTTGAAAGTTTGCCCTTTTTGCTGGGCGTTTTAATGATCGCGGCTATAATGCTGGCGATCGTAACCACGCCAGTAACCGCCTGAATAATGTCGCCACTGTTTTCCGCCAGGCTTGTAAAAACGTCCATCTTTTCCCCCTTGGCGGCTTTTTACCTGGTAAATCTTTAAACATTAAAATTTAAAAATTTGGTAACTTTCGCCGCCGTCTTTTGAAAATAAATAAGGTTGTTTTTTCGCGCCTATCTCATTTAAAAATGATTCCTGAAAAATAAGATCGCGCGGATTTGAAAGATGTATCCATTCAGCCGGCGTCGGTTTTAGCCGGCGTTCATAAATTACCTGGCCAGGGCCGATCATTTCGCCGATAGATAATTTTACGATAAGCTTGAAAGATTGAAAAACAGAAGCCCGAGGCGTTACAATATCAACGGCGCCGGCCGATAGCGTAAAATATTCGCCATAAATTCTTTTATGTTTTTCTTCCAGGCACGGAACGGCAAGGCCCCAAAAATGATCGCTGGTCGGGCTTGGATAAAGGCCGCGTTTTTTCATATCCTTGTATTTTTTAATATCCCGCGCGCAGCTGGTAATAACAACCGGCGATCCAATTTCTGCCCGGATGATATTTAAAATATTCAGCAAGTTATCAAATAAAAATGATTGCAGCGGCAGCATTGCGGCCGGCAGGCCTTTGAATTCTGATTTTTTAAAATAATTTTTCATTAGATAAACAGATTAAAAACCCTTAAATATATTTTCAATGCTGTAAAATTCTTTGATGTATGACTATTCCGTATATCGATCTTATCTTTACGGATTATGATCATAGGCCTTTCATTTTTTGCCGTTGCAGCATCAAAAGCTGCATCATTAGCCGGCGCGCCGATATTGAGATCGTGAATATAAAAGCCGCCAAGATTTAACGGCGTGTCGCTGGCATAACTTTGATCGGCATCCTGTGGAACGATTACCATTGTTTCGGTATCCCCCGTTTTGCCGGTCCTGGTTACGCCCTTAAAATTTGCAATGCGATCGATCCCGATATCATATACATAGTACATGGAAAGATCAATTAAAAACCGCTTTTCGCTAATAACCGATCCGAATTCAAAAAGGGTTTTATTTGTTCCAAAGGCCAATGTATCAATTTCATAATAACCGCCGCCAGACGCTTGAATATTTTTCGTAAGATCCGCGGCCGTGCCTGTTATTTTTTTGGTGAATTGAATTGACGGCATTTCCAGATCGCCGGTCATTTTCTGGCCGCCATTAATTCTTACGACTAAATCCGTGAGGGCGTTATTTTGAATCTCGCCGGCAACGCTGCCGCCGGCCGCAATAACCAGATTGGCCAATTCCTCCTGAATTGTATTCATATGTTTTGCGCCAAGGATCGTCCGGGCCACAACGCCGGCAAGGCCGTCCGTGTACATGTTGGCTTGGCTTGTCACGGTTACGCCGGTCTGGTTACTTGTGGAATTTATCGCCAGGGTAATTGTGTTGACCGTTTTTGATACGACACGAATACGGCCAAAATCCGGAAAGCCGGCGGATACTAAAACATAATCGCCAGGATTTACGGCGCCCGTACTGCCCAGGCCCGTTATTACCGGGCTACCGATCGACGTGTTGCCGGTATCGGCCCAGCCGCCAGGCGTTGATCCGGTGCTATTTGTTCTATGCATAATGTCTCCTTATGAAGTTTGATATAAAAATATCGTATGGGCAGGTTTCAATTTATTAAAAACACATTTTAAAAGTATGTCCGTATCCGCCGGCGGGGCGCCCAAATAGAATTTAATTAGAACGGCATAGGCATAGGCGGCACCAATCGGATCGCCCATTCCGGAGGGCTGCAGGTTAAAGCCAACCAGGTCCGCGCCGGCTGCCGTTGCCGCGGCGTTCCGGTCGACCTGGACGGTATTGGCTGTTTTTGCCAATACTTTTAATTCTTTATTCGTGTTACCGGTCAAATCAAAGCCGGCCGAAATCCAAAGATATTGGCCGATCTCAATGCCGGCCGTACTGGAAACGTTTATAATGGTATCCGATCCGATTTGCGGATCGCCGGTTGCCGTATATCCATTTGGCGACGGCCCGATCAGAAATTTATCATAATATTCAAAAGCAAAAAAACTGTAGCCCAGCAAAATTAAAAGCCTTTTAAAAAATCTTTCGGAGGGTTCGGCCGTATAAAAATAACCGGTCAATGTTGCGCCGGCCGCGGCCTTTAGCGCCGTTTGCTCAAGGGTGATCGTGTTGGCTGTTTTGTCAATTACCAGGTATTTACCGCCTTGAAAGCCGGCGGATAAATGAACGGCATCACCAATTAAAATATCTGTCGTATCCGCCAGGCCCGTTATAACCTGGCTGCCAGCCGTCACGTTGCCGGCATCCGTCCAGCCGGTTGTAATATGGCCAGGAAAAATTATTCTGTTAACTACCTGCAGCCGGCGCGCGCTTAATGTTATGGGTATATCATAGCATTCATCCGGAAAACCGCAATCTATTTCCCATTCCGCGATCAGCTGATCGGCCTCGCCCGGGTGCGCCTCTGTAATTAAATTATGTATTTGTTCATCAATACGCCGTAATTCCTGGGCGAATCCCAGCATAAAATTATAATTAACGCTGTCGCTATCATGCGGAAAAGGATCGCCGGGCGGCTGCAGTTTAAGCAGCATCCTTGCGTATTCTTCATCCGTAAATTTAGGATTCCAAATCATAATTATTTAATTAAAAGTTATGTCGGCCGGATCTATTGTGGGCAATTCGTTTGCCCCAAAAGCTACGTTGCCGGCGCCCACGGATACCGTATCAATTTCAATATCTGTAATTTCGTGATCGATTTCGCCAGCTGCCACGCTGATCGCCTCGTCTAACTGGCTTATAAAAAGAACCATTCCAGTATTCGTATTGTTTCTGAAATAAGCAACCAGGCTATCTTTTACGGCTTGCTGGACCGCCGTGGTATTCGGACTTAAATTAATTGCGATCCCGACTTTCCTTTCTGTGGGCGCGTAAACATTCGGTATTGCCGTAATTGGCGCGTGCTGATCAATATTTGCCTGGACCGCGGCAACGTTTGAGGGATTGGGAAAGATTGGGGCCTGGTTATCCAAAACAAAGAATATGCCGACGGTCCCCGGGCCGTCAAATTCAGTTATTACCCATACCCGCGTAACGCCCAGGCTGGGCGTATCCTTTGCCCATTGTTCATAATCCGTATCACGGCCGCCCATGCCAGGGTTTTGTATCCTGGTTAAAACGCGGTCCCGTAAATCATCGTCGGCTTCCAGGTTTTCTCCGCCCAAAATACCGCCGGCGTCTACCGTGGCCTGATCATCAATGCCAGCAATGGGCGACGCCAGGGTCAAGATATCATTTTCGGCGTGATTGCTGTCGGCGCCTGTTTGATTTGCTTTTACGGTTATTGTTGCAACGCCGGCGGCTATTGTTACCAGGGCCTGGGTTTCAAATTCCAGGCCGTTTGAATCATTATAAATTGTGCTGGCTGGTATGTCTATCCCATCCAGGCCCGTTGCCGTTGCCCCGCCGGTTGAATAAGTCGGCTGCCGCCTGGTTTTTCCCCATTTAAATGAATGTTTGGCCAAATATTCGCTTTTAGCGGTTGTTACAAAAAGCTGCCGGGCCAGCCAATCAATAAAGCCATAAGTAAGATTGACGGCGCCGCCGAAAACGCGGGCAAGGATACGCAAAATTGAACGTCTTAAAATCCCGGTGCCGGTTTCAACACGGCTTAAAATATCGCTTTCAATCCGGCCGATCAATTCCGAAAGTGTTGGTTTTATGAATGGCATATTTTATGCTCCTATAATATTGCCTGCAATCTTCCAGGCAAAATAATATTTCCCAAGCTTGTCCTCGGACGGCTTCTTAATGGCTATTTCAAAAAATAGCGTATCACGATCGGGCCTTGAAACGTTTATAAATATTTTTTCGGCGGCGCCGTCAATAATCATCCATTCCAGGGCTTCTTTTAAAATATCTTCTGCATCCGTTTCCGTTTGTTCCCCCAGCATCTTATAGCGCGCCAAGGTCCACAAGCGCGATCCGATCCGATCATTCGGCTGCAGGGTGTTGTCCCCCCACCAGCCACGGCGATCCCCGGGTGTTAGTGGTTCGTCGCCGTCAAATGGAAGTCGGCGATCCACGAAAAGGGAAAGAATGATTGAAGTTAAAATATCATCGTTTAAATTCCAAATTGAAATGCCGCCAACGGGCATAAATGCTTTGCCCAGGATAACCCATATATGGCTATCTATAGAATGTTTTTCAACGTATTCAACGCTGATCAGACTTTCAAAGGCCATTTAAATCCTTTATACAATACTTTCCGTTTCAAGATTGCCGTCGCCGTCAATTGTTGTCGTAACCGTGCCCTCTGCGCCGGCAACGCCGATAATAATTGTTTTCGGTTTATCTTCACCAGGACCGGCCGGATGCCGCTGGGTAACATTGCGATTAAAAATAATATCCTTCATTTTTGCTTTGCTTATGACATCCTGGGCCTTTTCGCCCACGGCCTCGAGGCTGTCGGTTGTACGGTCAAAACCGGACGCCCCGGCCTTGTTTTTTAGCGTATCCAGAAGATCCATTTTATCGGCAGGTACGGCCCAGGCGACTTTATTCAAGACTTCATTTCCGGTGCCATTATCGGTAATGGTGCCCTTGATCCTGGTCTGCCAGAAAATATGATTTGTAGTTCCTGAATCAAGATTGACATTACCACGAATTGCGCCACCGATAAAAACATTGGATTTCGCCGACAACGCCGTTACATTGCCGTCAACATGAATATTTCTGAAAACATTTTTACCATTAAGGGCATTATTAGAAAGATTTAAATTTCCCCTTACCGTGATATTGTTAAATTCGCAATACTGAACCGGATCGCCTATCGTAAGATCGGATCGAAAGCGGATATTATCAAAAATCGCGCCGTCAAAAGATAATGAAAAATTAACCGTGCTTAAAAATGTTATATCCCGAAATGTTGAATCTTTACCGCTTTCCGTTCCGCCGCCAGTTATGGCATTACTGATAGAGCATTTTTCATATATTGATTTATTGCCAAATAGACCGCTAACGATCGAAACGTCATAACAGTTAAATAATTTGCCTCCCTGAGCGTCCGGTTCATAATCAATCTTAAATCCATTCATGTTTTCAATTATGATATTATCAATTCCGATAGCACACTTTATATGATATGTAACCGGAGTAATCGCGGCCCATCCTGAACCGTGTCCGTCAATTCTTACCTGGGCGTTTATATCCTGATCCTTGTTCCCCGCCACATTTGCGGGATCGTCCAAGACGTGAATTGTAAAACCATTCCGCGCGTTTATATGTGTCAGGCATTGGCCGATAGATTGATAGGGCTTTTCAAATGTGCCATTCCCGGTGCTATCATTGCCGGTAGATTTAAAGTAAATATCAAAATCCGTCGGCAGGATATTTGAAACGTATTGTTTCGTTACGGACGATCCCTCGTAAACTTTCGCGCGGAAAAAACCGGGCTTTAAAATCACGGCCTTGGCAATACGGAGGGTATAGTCGCCTTCCCCCAATTCGTTCATTGAAAGCGATCCGCCGGCCACGGCCTGCCAGGTAGTGTCGGCTGAATCGGCCTTTTTAACGGTAATGCCGCCAACGGTTACACCGGTTATTCCAACGCCGGTCGCATTCTCGAGGCGGATTGGAATGGCTAATTCTCTATCAAGTTTACTATCGTACATAATAAGGCCTCCCGTTAATTGAATTCTTTATTAAAAAAAACAAAAGATAAATCAAAGCCGCCATTACTATCAATGGCGTCAAGAATCAGGCCCCAATATGGCCGCCTGATATTTGAATCGGACCAGGCGCCCCCATCTGTTCGCGTTGTTTGAATAAAATTTTTATTGGCTGTGAATTGTTCCAACATATCATTAATGTTTACTTCGATATACTGGACAAAAACATCATTTGCCGTTGTGGGCAAAACGGTTATTCTATAAACTTTATTTTTTTCAAGCGTAATACTTGAATTAAAAAGCCAGATATTCCAGCCGGCCGAAATATCACTAGTAATATCCGGATCATATGCCACGCTATCTAATAAAACATCTGATTCATTGTAGATTTTCAGCGTCAAGGGCTCGCGCAAATATATATAAAGCCAGAGGCCTTTTATTTTTGTTGTTACGGGCAGCTGAAATTTTATTCCTACCTCATCAGGTGTTGAACCCGTATTTATTCCTATTTCGCTTTGATTTTTTAGCGGTAGCATTCCATTAAATGGATATGTCGTATCATTATATCTTATTGAACAAATGGGAATAAATTTCTGTTTTGTCCATGCCGCGGAAAAGAAATGATCACAATATGGTAATTGTGCAATATCGCCGGTAGATGTTCCCGTATCCCAGCCAGCAATTTGTAGATTGCCGGCGCTTTCTGGAAAGTCGATTACAACCGCTATGTAATTATTAATTGTAACGCTTGGCGGGGTATCTAGCGTTACTTCATAAAAATTATTTGCGGCCGGTGTCGCTATCGTCCCGCTTGCTCCAGCAGCTATAAGCGTTCCGGTTGGATTGCCGGTTGTCGGGCTAACGGTTTCAAGCCGTACCCTCAAGGGCTGCGAAGATGTCACGGCCCGCGTCGCAAAGCCTACCCTATCGATCGTACCTGTTTTACCGGCACGAAAAATAAAGGCTACTTTTTCGCCGGCCGCATCTATGACAAAATTTTTCCACCATCCGGATGATCCAAAAGATTCATTTACCGGAAAGAACATGGGCAACGCCACGCCGCCTTTAATATCAAAAAACATTAGATACCTCCTAAATTTCCAACCCTGGCTATTTTGGCCACGTTATCAATATCTTTCTTTAATCCTTTGTTGTCTTTTTCGGCCTGGGCCATTTTGAGATCGCAAACTTCCTTTGATTGCTTTTCATTTAATTCTTTAAAAAGAACATCGCCAAGATTTTTTATTTGATTTTTCAAATCCTTGCCGATAAAGCCGACAAGTGAAATAATAATAATCGTCGCGCTACCGGCGAAAATTCCTAAAACTGTAACGAAAATTTGTGATGTCATTCTGTTTTGTGTTTCGTACTTAAATAATTATCTGTTGTATGGGCGGCCGCCCATGCTGTTAATGCCGTTTTTAAAGCAAGACCGCCGTCGGGCGAGGTGATAATCCAGGTTGTTATAAATTCGTCAATAAAACTATCTAAATAAGCTTTGAGATTGTCGCCCAGGACAAGGGCCTGATCGCTTGTTGGAGATCCCAGCCGGATATTATCACTTTTAAAAACACCTTTTTCATCTTTTTGAAGCTTAATATACTGGCCGGTCATATCATAAAGCGCGGCCTCCCCTTTTTCAAGCTTCAATCTGTACGTTGAATTGTCTGTAGCAATGATCAGCAAGTTTGACCGATCGCCGCCCACGGCAACGGCAACGGCCTCGCTATCCGCCGGCGGATTACTTGTAAAGCCATATTCCTGTATCCGTTCAACGTCGCCGGCTATTTCGTCGCCCATTAATTTTACCTGCAGGACTTGCAAATTATCCGTATCCTTTACGGCCGTAATTATGGCCTTGCCGACCATTAACAAAATCCGCCGGCGCCAGGGATTAAACCAGCGATCCAGTTGCTGCAGGAGGGTTAGAGCGCCCATCGTTCTTTACCGCCTTCCGCTTCTTCTTTGAATGGTTCGCGTAAATAGCTATCATCCGGAACAAGTCCAAGCCTTGTGGTCGTCCCGGCGGTTGATTTCTTGAATTCAATAGAAGATATTAAAAGGTCTGTATTTTCAATATAAACTTGTGGCGCGTTTACGTTTATAATTTTATTTATTTCCCAAAGTTTATTACTGCCTGTTTGATACCAGCCCTGGACCTCGGCAGCGGCCGTAACGGCCCGGGCGCGGCGGATCGCGGCCTCCCACTGTGCCCGGGCCCGGCAGCTGGCGGCCGTTGCGTTTGTTTCCGCCTGTAATAAAAGAACCCTGTTTCTTAATATGCCACCATCGGATGCACGCCCGACAATTTGGGGTTGACTTTTCTCCCAGGCCCCTTTTCCCTCCGTTGCGTTCTGGCCGCGGACAATATAATTCAGAAATCGATCGGTTACATTATAATCAGGTGCTATGGTTATAATATTGTCGCCAATGGCGAGCCCGGTATCTGCCCGCGAAAATTCATTTTTCATAAATATTAATTCGCCATTTGCATTTGTTTGTAGCAATAATCCGTATTTGCTGGCAAGACGATCCAGTAATTGGAAAATAGAGTCGCCACTACTTATTTTAAGGTTAAATTTTTCTTTCGGCAAATCTGTTGGAAAAATTGCAGAAATATTAAAAGGGCGAATAAGGATTTTAACCATGTTTTCAAATGTTGTATTTTTGAAGCTACCGGGATCGTGGACCGCGCTGCAATCTACTAGATCCGCTGTTTTATCCCTGCCCTCGATAACTATTGTTGTTCCGCTGGGCCCATAAGACGGCGCCACGCGGTCAACATATCCGGTCAGCATTTTATTATTGTCTATCTTGATTTCTACCCGATCCTGTTCTGCCACAAAAAACGGCTTTCCGGCAGGCGTAAAGCGATCCGTAATGGAAACTGAAAATTCACCACATAGATTTTCAATGGATCGTTTTAAGGTAATATCCAGCCAGCCCGAATACTTCTGATTATTAATAATTAAAAAAAGTTCATTCACGGCTTAATACCTCAATTTCAATTCCGCCAGGAACAAAGCCCGGATGTATAATATTATTTCTGTCAATAATTTCCTGCATTCGCGTTGTATCTTCGTAAAGATCATAAGCCAGGAAAAGGCCGGGTATTGAATCAACGAGGGTTTTTATAAGCAATTGTGGCAGCTGGTCCGCCCTGGCGTTTATATCTTCAATTACGGCGATCCGCAATTCATAAAGCGCGGAATATAACGGCTCGTCGGCCGTTTCCATCAGGCTGTCCAGGGCATCAGAAACCAGATCGCGGATTGCATAGGCATCTACAACGTTTGTTAAGGTTGTGCCGGTTGTGGCATTGGCAGCGCCGATAACGGCCATTTGCCGGATATATTCATTTAATGCCTTGTTATTTGGTTCTATAATATTTTGATCGGCCTGGAAATCTTTTAATTTAAGATTTTCCAAAATGCCGTCAAAACTTGGGTCTGTGGTTAGGAGATTATCAATAACATTTGCGAAATCTTCGGCGGAATAAATAAGCGCCAGGGAATTGTTTATAAGATTTTGAAAATTATCTTGGAAGGTTAATGCCTTTTTTCCATTGCGTTTTATGGTTTCAAGGGCAACCGTCAAATTATTAACCGTGGCCGAAACATCGTCAATAATATTCTGTGCTTTTTGAAATACATCATAAGCGGCTTCAAAAATATTTACAACGGTATCGATCGCATTGTTAATTTTATCAAATAAATTTGTTCCGGTATCCTTGATTATGATCGGCTGGGTTGGATCTTCACTTTGGGAAAAAACAAGATCGAAAACAGCGATCCGGCCGTCCTGATTCCGTTCACGTATCCGGATTGGTTCTGTTATTTGGGCCTTTATTTTCCCATAACGCGGATGAACCAGATCGCCGATCCCCGGCTGTTCGCACGCCTGCAGTAAGGCATCGCGCTGCCGATCATAATTTTCCCCCAGGACGTACGCGGAAATATTGAATGTTCTGGCACGGCGCCCCAAATCTTCAATATAGGGTATGTTTCGCTGTGGAAAATCATGTTCAACCGTTTTCCGGCCGCCGGCTAATTCACTATCATCTACAAAAAATGCTATGCTGCGCCAGCTGGCGGGGCGGAGCCGTTCTTTCCAACCCATTTATTGTACTCCCGCAAATCCCAAATCTTGGCTAAGATTGACGCCTTTATTGTCGGTATTTACCCGCGCGCCGGCGGGCAAGTTTTGAAATTTAATATTTACATCCGCCTGTCCTTTGGTTACGTTTTCGCGTCTGATTTCTTGAATACGCTTACCATCTGCGGCCGCGCCTACGCCAGCACCCCCAGGAGGTATTAGCGTTGGCGCCTCACCGCCTTTGCCTCCAAAAAATAAACCGGCTATGCCTTTTACAAATTTCCAGCCAGATTTAAATTTTGCGACTATCGTATCCCAATGTTTTATTACTAAAAGAATGCCAGTGACCAGGGCGGCAATACCTACTATCAATAGGCCGATCGGGTTTGCCTTCATTGCTATATTCCACAACCATTGTACCGCCGTTGCTATTTTTGTAACTTTCGATAATACGGCAATGCCCTGGGCCATGAATCCCACGGCCATTAAAAGCGGGCCAAGCGCTGCAGCGGCGGCGGCGGCAACTATTATAAATTTTAAAGTTTCGGGCGAAAGCTCCGTAAATTGTTTTATTAATGGGCTAAGTTTTTCGGTAATTTGAATTAAAACAGGCGCCAATCTATCGCCCAATTTTTGGGCCGCGACGGTTACTTTTCTTATAAATTGGGTTAATTGAAAACCCGCTTTATTTATGCCCTCCGTTTGCTGCAGAAATGCCTCGTCGGCAGAACCGGCAGCATTACCCATCTGTAAAAGGTTGTCGGCAAGCTTGCCAGATAATTTTCCGGTTAAGGATTGCGCCAGCGTTAAGGCCTCTGTCCTGCCTATTAATTTTGATAACGGAATATTATATTTTTTAGAAACTTCTTCAAGTTTTTGAATGGCGCCCGCGAGGCCCTCTTTTGCGATCAAATCTTTGCCGGCAGTCCTACCTTTAAATCCAAGTTTTGCCAGAGCAATTTCCATATCTGACGTCGGCTTTATTAATGCCGTCATAACGCCGCGTAAAGATGTCGCTACCTCGGATGTATTCCCAATGACGCCGGCCGCGGTTGCCATAATAGCAAAAACTTCTTCCATTTTAACGCCAAGTTCCCCAGCCTTGCCGGCAACGGGCGGCAGCGCGGCGGCCATTTGTGGGAAATCGGTAACGCCTAGTTTATTGGTCATAAAGGCCAGGTCTTGAACGTTCTGGAAAGCTTCGGCGGTTACATTGCCATAAGCTTTTGTAAATGAAATACCAAGATTTGCGGCATCGGCAACCTCCGCAACGCCACCACGCGCGGATCGCGCCGCAATTCCCAATATTTTTAAACTTTCGGCAGTATCGCCAAAAGCAGAAATTACCTGGAATTGCCCCTTTGATAATTCGGCGGTTGTTTTTCCTGTTTCAATTGATAGGTCTTGAATGCCTAGTTTTAATTCTTTTATTCGGCTAATATTTCCGGGGATCAGCGTTTGTATATTTGCCATTGACTCGTTAAAATCAATAGACATTTTTGTTGCCGCCGCACCAATCCCCAAAATAGGCAATGATAATCTTGTCGTGAATGATTTACCAATGGCCGCCGTCCGCTTGCCAAATTTTTCAAACTTAGCGCCCACGGTATTTAAAACGTGGGATAGCCGATCCACGCCGCCGAATGTTACTTTTACGGGAGGCGGATTAGGCATTTAATCACTTTCTTTAAAGGCATCCGGATATAATGCCTTTAAGATATATTTTGCCCGACCATACCAAAACTTAACTTTATGATCCGGCATTCGATAAAGCGCGCTTTCTGAAAATTTGAAAACGTGCCCTATCCAGGCGATCGCATCTTCCCAATCGCCGATCCTTAATCTAAAAAATTGCCGATAACCTCGGCCAATCTGAACGTTGCCCGGGTATCGGCTTTTTTAATTATCGGCACCGGCAGCCCTGTTAGCCGGCTGGCGATTTGCTGAATATCGATCATCTGCAGATTTTGCAGCTTCACGCCGGACCAGTCGGCGCCGATCGGTTCACGGTTGATAACGAATTCCTTAATTTCCTTTTCCCCATCATAGATAGGTTTTTTCAATGGAATTATGATCGGCAATGTGTACATTACCGGATCGTCGTCTTGGGGCCTTTCGGGCACGTTTTCGTTGTCCATAATTAACCGCCTTTAAAAAAATTAAAGATTTAAGCGCAAAAGAAATTAAATTTCTTCGGCGCCGCTGCCTTCGTATCTTACCGCAATATTGGCTTCCTCGGTCTGCACGTTGCCCTCGCCGGCAAACCAGGCGTTTTTTAGAACGATCGTTTTTCCGTTCCGTAATTCCAGGGTCAGGGTTTCATCTTCGGCGCCAATGATGTCCTTGACGCTAAGATCGCCCTTATCCGTGATTTCACCCTCGATAAATGCCACTTGCGGCATTTCCTTGAAACCATGAACACGATCGGCGCCTACAATGGCGTCGCGTTTTACGCCGCCCAGGTTGTAGGTGTAATTTCCTTTCGCATCCAAGATCGTTCCATTCCGTTTGAAGTACAGAATGCCGGCGCGTTTATTGCCCGCCATAATTAGGCCTCCGTTTTAAAAGTTTTTATTTGTTTCCTTGTTTCGTTTATAAAATTACGCCGATCTGCGTTTTGCCAACGCGGAATTGGTTAACGAAATCCGTCGGTAGAAACCAGTTAAGCGCGTTGACATCGGTCGGATCGCGTTCAACGATCAGATTGGCCTTGAAAAATTCCAGGTCTTCAACCAGGCCGGCGGCTTCCCATTCGCTGAAACGCGAAATGGCCTCGGCTTTGGCCAGTTTCGGCGTTATGATCGCCTGGCCCGGGCCCACGTTTGACGTATCGCCGGCAAGTTTGGTCCGCGGATATTTGGATTTAAGCAGCGTAACCCAATCATAACGGATGAACATGGCCGTAAATCTGGTATTGACGTCCAGCCAGGTTGCGTCCGCGCCGCCGCTTTCGTTTTTCTGATAGGTTGTGATAAGACGCTGAATACGGACCACGCCGGCAGAATCGACCGTAAAGGTAGAAATGCCGTTTTTCAGGAGGCTGTCCTGTTCCGAAAATAGGAAACGGCTGCCTTCGCTGGGCGGCAGAACGCCCTTTAATTCCAGCGTCTGGAAAGGCCTGGCCTCGGAGCCATTGCCGGCAGCCAGGGCCTGGGCAACCTGGCCGCATACGGCGGCAGAAAATTCATTCGGCGTTGTGGGCACGGCATAAAGGCCCATGGCGCTGATCTGCTTTGTGTTTTTGCCGACGCCGAAAGTAACCAGATTGGCGACCGTATCGGCTTTGGCTGTAAATGCCACGCCGTCGATCTGCGTTGTGGGCCCAAAACGGCGATCCAGTTCGTCGCGGAGGGCGTTCCAGTTCGTGTCGTCCGTATAGGGCATATGCACGATCTGAAACCAGATGTCGCCCAGCTGGGTAATTACGGAGGGCGTTCCATCGAGAATTGACGGCGTATTAAGGCCACCGGTCATAGCCGTGATCGTATACGTTACGCCAGCGGGATCGACTTCGCCCTCGTAATAGTTGGTACGGATATTTATATCATTGCCCTCGAGGCCAAGGTTTTTGGCGGTAAAAGTTACCGTATCCGTCGCCACGGTTGTAACCACGGGCAGATCGGGGTAATCGCCGCCGTTAATCTTTGCGGCAATGGCGGCCGCGATCGTTGCAACAGCGTCCCCGGAGGCCACGGAAACCTCGATCCGCCGGCCGGAAACGTAAAGTTTGATTGTGCCGGCCGCCGTTGCCGCGCCCGTTATCTGTATTGATCCGACGGCCTTATCCGTCGGGGTTGCCAAGGCGTCCATTGTCACGGCGATCGCCCATACTTCTGAAATGGAATTATTCCGGTAAAAGCTTTTTGCCGCCAGGTGCAGGCCCGATCCGAAACCGAAAAAGGCGCCGGCCTGGTCCGCGTTGGAAATTTTAACCAGCGTTTTAGCGGCCTTGCTGCCGGCGTCCGTGCCTTGGTTGATCAGCAATGCCTTGTAATTCAGTGTTGATAAGCCGCCCCTTAAATTGGATACGGCAAATTCAACATACTGGCCCGGAACGCGGGTTTGCGGAATTTCATTGAAAATCATAACAATCCTCCTGATTTAAATTATTTTTTTATGCCTTTTTTCTTGATTTTTTTTTCAGGCGCGGGGCTTTCGGCCGGCGCTGCTTCTTCTTCTGATTGGGGGACCGGCGCCACCGGCGCTGCCGCCTCTTTCTCAGGGCCTGCAGGCGCCGGGGCGGCCTGGTCTTTGTTTTCAGGTATGGCGTCGCCGTCAACAATACGTCTTTCCCAATATGCATTTTTCGGGACCAGGGCGCCGGCAGGATCGATAAAAAGGTTGCCAACGGGATCGAATAGTTTGATCCCGGGCGCGGGCTTTATAAATATTTTTTCCATGGCTCCCCCTTATTGTTCATGTTCAACAATGGCATCTATGGAATGGCCGGCGACGGAAACGGAAACGCCGTCAACGCCGATCGAAATATCGCTTGTGTGTAAATCTTCAACCAGGGGCGGTCCCTGTTCCTCGGGTGCATCGGTCCTGTATTCAATTTCAAAGATGATTGTCGCGCCCATGTAAAGGTCTTTGCCGTCAATCTTTGGTGAGATTTTTGTATTTTGTAATTTGAGATCATCAACCAGGCCGCCCATGATATTATCAATAAAAAATAAATCTTCAATCTGTTTCGCTATATAATCTATAACATCATCCGAATTTTCAACATGATTTTTCTTTAGGCAAATATCGATCATTAATTGCGGCGTGCGCTTGTATTCCCTGGGCGCAGTTTCTTCATCGTCGGCGGGTTCATCAAGGATATATACACCGATTGCCGGCAATTCGGCGGGGAACAATGGCAGAAATCTTGTTTTAAAAACCTTTACGATCGCGTCGTCAAAATAGACCTTATTGGTTAACATTTCAACGGCTTTATCGCGGATCGCCTTGCGCGGGTGATCCTTTCCTACGATTGTACGGCCTGAAAAAATGGCGCTGAAATCAGAGTCGCCGGCGCTATTCGTGCCTTTTAGCTTATAATAATAAGGCGTATTTTCGGCCAGGCCAGCGCCGTTATTATTGTCAAGGATTTCAAAAGCCGCAAACGGACTGCCTGTTATTTCAGGATAGGAGCCGCCCGGGGCCGTATCACGGAAAACGCGGATCGCGGCAGCATTTGGAACAAAACTAGATTGAATTAAAAGGGCCTTATTATAGGCCTGTAAAATCTGACCGATCGGAATATCCGGATTAACAGGGGCGACTCCATCATTCGCCAGCCCATTACTTGCTATTGCTAATCCTTTTCCAGCTGTAAACATATATTAGGCCTCTGTGGGCGTCCAGATATAGGGCGCGTTGGCCGATCTGTTAAGGGTTACGACAAGATTTCCAGCGGCATCGAAAAATTTTACTTCTTTTCCATCTGCGCTAACTTCATGTTTGGGCGCTGGCGGCAAAGTATAAAGCGTAACGCCATAAGCCTGATAATCTGATAATACTGGCACAATCACGGCGGCGATACAATTAAATTTTGCCTGTGCTTTAGTAATGGCGAAATTATACCAGCCCGTTCCCTCATCGGTCAACGAAATTGATCCTTTAATATCGCTACCTACTACTCCGTCCTGGGAAAGTTTTATAGATGTAAAATCAGGGGCTGCAATGGTTAGGCCAGCTACGCCTTTTCCTGTGGCAGTATCTTGAACAAAAAAACGTAATATATTAGCCGCATTTCTCAAAGGCATTTAATGGCTCCCTTCAAATATTCCAGCCGGTATTATGGCCTTTGCGGCGCCTTCGGTAAAATATGCCGTCCGTTCCGCCTCGGACAATGCATGTGAATGTATTCTTACCGCGTCATAATCCATATGACCATTATACCATGCGTAAAAATCTCCAGCGTTCATGAGAAGTCTGGTCCCCACAATTAACGTATCGTAATTTAACCCTATGCCTGCCTTATTTATTGAGGTTATCAAAACATTGTCTTTATACATATAAAAATCGTTGCCGTTTCTAATGCCGCACAACCAATGCCATTCACCATCATTAACTTTTCCGGCGGTTGCATAAACAGTATTTGCGCCATCATGTTTAAGATGCAAATAAGCTGTTCCATCATTAGTATATATAAGTGCCGCGGCTGGATAATTGGGGGATAAATCTCTAAACTTTCCAATAAAATGACCGTACCCCTCCGACGCGCCACCGTACCACCGCGTCCATATTGAAAGTGAAAAAACGGTTCCAAAATTAAAAACTTCTCGCCTCACGGCCTGATTTTCTCCGCAATGCAACGCGCCGGCGCCAACCCTGCCGGGTGTTATCCACGCAGGTCCACCGACAAGAGTACCATGGCGATCATTGCCGCTTGAATCAAGGGCCTCGATCCCTACCCCATCATCTAATTTCCATTCAAGCTCTAACGCCATTTTGTATCTCACTTAAAATCATACTTAAAGACCGGGGCGGAATATGTTTCCAATCTATATCGTTAAATAGCATTTCGTAAATAATATCATCTTTCAATTTTTCTTGTGGCAAGGTATTTAAAACCCCCCCTTTATCGGGGTGAAATGGAAGGCAAATTTTCGACCCATCCCTATTGGATGGAAAAAATTCTTCATTGGCAAGTAAACTTTCTTTTTTAATTTTTGCAGTCAGATCCTTTGCTCGAATAATTATATGAATTATATTTGACGGTATATGCTTTATTTTCATACTTTGCCCAACGTGATTGCCTTAACTTGTTACATGTAAAAATAAAACGGCTGTTCCCACGCCGTCCGTTTCCGGCTTTATGATTTCATAAGTGATATTCCTGATAACGGCTTTATCGCCGGGCTGTATTTCAGCCTGTAAATCAGATTCTTTTACCCGGACATTCGGTTGTGTGCTTATGATTTCGGCCTGGGTATCCGGATCGACGCCCTGAAATTCGTTATCAAAAATACCATTTATGAAATATTCCCCCGCCGGATTGGCCAGGGGAATAATTTTTATTTGCTCCGCAAATTCGTCGGGATTCATGAAAACGGCGGATAAATCGCTTTCAAGATCGCTTTTAAAGTCGGCCATGCCGTTTTATTTCCGGTCTTTGATCAGGCTGTTTGCCTCCGAAATAAAACGCTTGGCGTACCTTTCCGAAAGGTTCGGCAGCTGGATCAGGCGTTCCACGGGCGCTTTTGCCAGCTGATCGAAATTTCTGATCCCCAGGTTGTTAAGGGCAAAGGCCATATCCTGGCCGATACCCTTGATTTTGGTTAAATCGTCCTCGTACGGGCCGGGTTTCTTGTTCTTTTCCTTGAAATCTTCAACGGCCTTGGGATCGAAATACTTGATCACGCCATTGTCAAGCAAGGTTTTGGTTTCCGGATCTTTTTCGTCAAGGTCAATCGTTCCGGGCGGATCGTGATAAATGTGATTCCGGACGACTGTGGTGATAACGGTAAATTTTGCCATGGACCGCCTCCCTATGGTTAAGATAAAGGCGGCCGGCCGGCAATAGCCGGCCGCCTGGTTATCGGTTCCGAATTATCCGCGCTTATCCGATCACGGTCGCGCAGATTATGGCGTCGGGCTGGTGCAGGGCCATGACCGGCGCGCTTTGCAGAAGAAGAATCCGACGGCTCGGATCTTTTTCCGTCCAGGATTTCGGGAAACGTGAAACGGCGGCATTCATGTCCAGATCCTGGATTGCGGCGTAATGTTTGGCGGCCCGCAATTTGGTTGATCCCATGATAACCTTTTTGGCCGGGACCATGGGCTGCAGGACGTCGCTGACGTCGAGATACCATTCGTCATAAGTATAGATGTCCTGCTGGGTTTCCTTGAGAAAACCCATATAGGTCGCGCCATTGGGCAGAGCCTTGGGATCGATAATGCCCAGGTCAATCCGTCGGGTATCCAGGGCGGCGACAACCTTGGGATGCTTGATAAAGTTATCCCAGGCGGTTTCGCCCATGATCACGGCATCAGGGACAAGGCCCGAATCTTTACCGATCAGGCGTTTCCAGGTTTTCAGATTAGCCAACGGATCGGAATTCGTGGTATCGGTCCACAAATCGTTACCGGTGAGCGTGATTAGATGGGTTCCTGCCATGAGAAAGTTGATTTCGCGCGAAACGCCGTCGCCCGAAATAACGATTTTTCCGGTTGTCAGGGCAGAGCTGGCCATCCATTCCTCGCGGCGATCGATCATGCCGTTCAGTTCGGCCAGGTCTTTCCCAAGCTGTTCCTGGGCCTTTTGCGCGGCCGTTTTCCCGCCGCTGTAAATGGTTTCGCCCAGGCCACGATCAAGAAAATCCTGGGCATTGGTGATCATCTTGGGCTTGATATACGGCGGCTCGATCGTGTTTGTGGTGAAGCCCAGGCGTTCAACCTGTTTGCCTTCTTTCAAGGGCGAAACGAAAGGCGCCAGGCGCCGCTTGCCTTTCATGATGTCGATATCGACATACTTTGTGGTGGACCGTTCCGTCCCCCTGAAAAACATGTCCCGCAGGAAAAGCTTGGGAAAAAGCATCTGTTCCAACGCTTTTAACATTGTGCGGGTTTTGAAAATGTCAAGTGCCATTTTTGATCCTTTGTTTAGGTTTTGGTTGCGTTTTAATCCGCCTTTATGTTATCGCGTTTACGCCTTTACGGGCGTTTTCAGGAATATTGACAGGGCGCGGCAAGCCGTTTTGATGTCTGCCGCGACCGTGGTAGCGCCCAGGCTGATAATGTTGTCGTTGTATTCGCCGCAAAGGTAGACCGGCGCTTTGAGAACGTCGCCGCCGGTGGAATCCACGGGCATGGCCAATATGGAATGCGGATTTTGGCTGCCGTCGCTTGCCAGCCGGTCCAGCAGCTGCAATTTTCCGCCAGACGTAATTTTGCCCAGCACGGCGCCGCGGGCCAGGGTCTGGCCGGTTAAAATCGTGCCCTCGTCAGTGACAATCGGGAAACTGCCCGCGATCAGGCTATCGGCTGCAAAGGTTCCTGTTAAAGACATTTGATTACTCCTTGTTAAATTATTTTTTGTTTCCGGTTTTCACTTATTTTTTTTCCGTCAACCCTCTTATTTCTTGTTTGCCAGGTGCGCGGTGCCCAGGTGTTCGTTTGCGCCGGCGGCCATTTCCGCGGCGGCCGCGTTGTCGGCGGCTTCTTCTTCATTGGTCGGCGCGTTGTTTTTGATTTTCGCGGCAGCGGCGGCCGTTGCGTCGCCGTCGCCGGCGGCAGCCGCGGCAGCATCGGTTTTTGCCTTGTCCTGGGCCGCCAGGATCAGGACGGAAACGCTTTCTTTGGTGGCTTCGGGTTTGAATTTGTTTTCCGCGATCAAGATTTCATGGCCCTCGGCCTTGACACCTTCGATCCCCTGAATCCGTTCCCGTTCCGCCTTGGCGCCGGCGGTCTTGCCTTCGTCAATGCCGGCCTGTTTGCCCTCGGCCTCGCCCGCGACTTTGCCTTCATTGAAGGCCGCCTCGTAAATTTGCGGGTACTTGCTTTTGAGTTCGTCAAGGGTTAAATTCATCGGTTCCTCCTGCTTTTTGGGTTTAAGTTTATGCTTTATGGAATTATAAACGGTAACATTTTTATAATTGTACTTTTCCAATTCAAAAACATTGGCCGTTTCAATTTGATCCGTTATTTTATCAATAAATTTATTTTCAAGGGCTTCGCCGGCATTGAAATAGGTTTCATCGTCCATCCATTTATTGATCGTTTCAATCGGCAGCCCTGTTTTCTTTGCAAAAATGTTTGCAATCGCGCCTTTAAGTTTTTCCAAAACGGCGGCAACGCGATCGAGGTCTTTCTTTTCGCCTCTTACGGCGGCGGCCGGATTGTGGATCATTATAAGGGCATTTTCCGCCATGTTGACCGTATCGCCCGCCATGGCTATAACGGCGCCCATGCTGGCGGCGATACCTTCAATAAAGGTGTTGACGATCTTATCTTTGGCCATGTTGATCGTGTTATAAATTGCGTGCCCTTCAAAAATTCCGCCGCCCGGGCTGTTGATATGAATATTGATTTTTGAGGCTTTGATCGCGTTAAAATCCTTGGCAAATGTTTTGGCGTCAATGCCCCAGCCGCCGATCTCTTCAAAAATATAAATATCGGCGGTATCTTTTTCTTTGTTTTCGATTTTATACCAGGTTTCGGAATCGGCCGGCTGGCCGGGGCCTATGGCCTGGTTACTTGGGCCTGCAGGCTCAAACCTGATAAAAGTTACTTTGTTGGTTTTCAACCATGCCCGGGCCTGGGCCTCGGTCCAGTTCTTGATCGGGAATCGTAAGGCTTGCGGATAGGCAGCCTGTCCGCTTTGGGTTTTCAGCTGGCCCCAAATAATGCCAATAGTTACCGGCACCTTGGTCCGGGCAAAGATTGTGCCGCCGGACGTACGCCGGAATTTTCCGCCAGTAGACCAGTCGGGTTTTTCTTTGAAATCGGCGGGATTACGGAGGCGCGCGCTATGTTCATTGGGCAGCGGATTTGTAATTGTTGTACATAAAACAAGGCTGCTATTTTCAGAAACGAAATCAAAATGTTTGAATTTCATTTATTCCTCCGGGGTATCTTCTGTTTTTCCGTCGCCGTCCGGATTTCCAGCACCTGGCGCCGCGGCTTTTTGTGCGCGTGCCAAATTAAGGGATTTAATATATTTTTCCTGGCGCTGCCGGCGCCTTAACATGGCCTCCCAATCGCCGCCATAAATTAGGCTGTATTCTGTATCGTAATCTGTTAATAGATCGTCCAGCTTCAGGGCGGCGGCCTTGCTTTCCTTAACGGGGTCAATCTGGCCCATGCCCGATCCAATCCAGGCGGACTGCAGCCAGGCATAACGTTTGAAATTATTTTCAAGAAATCCGGGCGCGTCAATCCGGTTGTTTATGATTTCTTCATATAACCATTCTTCATAAATTAACTGGCAAAAGTTACGGGCCAGCCAGATCCGGGCGTGCCGGTAAAATTTCCAGGCCTCCAGGAGCGCGGCCCGGGCTGCCGAATAGCTGGCCGTAAAATGTAGGATCAGCTGTTCAAAAGGAATTTCAAGCGCGCTGCCGATCTGGCGGACAACGGCTTCAAAGAATGGGCCGAAATTTGAGCCCGGATGTTTTGAGGCGGCCAAGTCAATTTCTTCATTTTCGCCCAAGCCTATAATATTGCCATGCCCCATTTCATAGGTTGCGTAATCCTGTGGCCGGCTGGTATCATCCGGATTTGTTATTTTTTGTTCTGTGGCGATCGCGGCCTGCAGCGGATCATTTTGCTTTGTACTTTGTTTAACAAATACCGTAAAAAAAGCTTGAACCACGGCCGCCATTAGTTCGGCTTCTGAATAGCGGCCAAGCTGCTTTAAACTGTCGACAACGGAATGAAGAAAGGGAACGCCGCGGCGGCCGCCTGGCCGTTCACGGTTGAATAAATGAATTACCTGGCGGCGTTTTGATTTTTCACCATAGGCCGGGACTTTTACCCATTCTATCTGTTGCCCTGTATAGTTATTGGGATGGATATTTGAAAAATGATAAGCTTTCGGCGCGCCGTCGGCATCAAGTTCGATCCCGGCGGCCAAGCCATTAGTATCAAGCGCATTATTTGGATTGCTGACAAAATCACCTTCAAAAATAGCAATACGGAGATCGCTATCCATACCCTCTCGTTTTTTCCGCGGCAATAATGCGAAACAATCGCCGCCTAGCAAGGTAGAAACAAAAGCCAGGCCTTGCAATTCATAAAAATTTTGTGTTCGGGTTATATCGCAATCTTTACTTGATGCCCACATATTAAAACGTTGTTCCGTGTTGCGTTCCCATTCATCGGCGGCATCATCTTCTAGCTCAAGGATTTGCCGGTTTATAAGGGCCTGCAGGGCAAGGCCGCTGCCGACGGTATTTGTTTTGGCGCGCTTAATGGCGCCGGTCGCAATTGGTGTATTATTATAAAGATCGCGGCAGCGGGATCGTATTGTTGCCAGTTCCGGCAATAAGGTATCATCCGCGCTTTTATCATCTGTAATCCAACCGCGCATAGATCGGCGTTCGTCGCCGCCGGCAACGTAGCCAAGATTTTGCATTGTTTGAAGATAGGCGCGGGCAGCTATCCGCCGGGCGCCACGGACAGGATTAATACTGAATGCTAGACGGTCTAAAAAATTTAAAGCAATTGGCGGCCTTGGGCCGTTTGTTTTTTTGGCCATATATGGGCATTTGGGACCGCCTTAATCTTAAAGATATATAATAAAAATAGAAAGGACAAGTTTTTTTATAAATCGCGCGGAATTATGCGCCGGACGGTTCCGGACGCGCCCCGCCCCAATTCAGCAACCAGGCTGGAATAAAATTTGATTTTTTCCGTTATTGTGTTGGCATCCGCCCTGGTTAATGACCTGCCGCCAATAGAATAACTTTGGCCCTTGGCGACGGACTGATCCGCTGTGATCCATAAATCAAGTAATCCCTGGGCTTGTTCTACTGTAATGCCTGACATCTTAAACCCCCTTAGATAAAATACGCGGGCGGGCCGGCGGCTTTGCCTGCCCCCCCCCTGAATAAACTATATTTTGTTTTGCTAATAGCGCAAGATTGGGATTCAGGATCGATAAAGCCGCTAGGCCGTAAACATGTATATCAAGGGCCTCATTATGCCGGCCGGCCGGCAAAACCCATTGTAGTTTTGGTATTCCTTGGGTCCGTTTTAATACACGCTTTTCACTGGTTAGTTGTTTAAAATAATTTTCCTGTAGCGATTTTGGAAAGTGTGTATATCCAGGGCCAGGTTTGTTGATTTTAAGCCGACTATATATAGCCTCTTTGCCGCTATCAGAAGAAACCCTAAACAAATAAACCTTTTTATTTTTTATAATATTGTACTTTACAATTAGCGCGCGCCCGGGGCCGCCTACACCCTGGACCGCAAAAACGCGCCGGCTAAAACGCGCCCGGCAATAATCATAAACGGCATCCGTTTTGTGGCCCATTGCATCAACACAAGTCGCGGCTATCTTCATTTTAAAACCTTTTTCATGTTGGAATTCTCTCAATAAAAGGGCATCAAGATCCTTCCATACTTGGGGCTGATCCGGATCGCCAGGAAAAATAAAGTGTTCGATAATCCAAGTTTCATAATCAAGGCCGAATCCAAAAACGGTAGCTTCTAGGCGATCGTCCTGGGTATCCGCGCTGGCCGTTAAAACCAATACGCCGGCCGGGACTTCGGCAACATATTTTTCCCGCCGTTTCATCAACCAATGATGATCAATCGTTACGGTATCCTCGTCCCACAGTTCCGCCAGAACCGTATTAGTCCATACTTTGCGTTTAAGCGGATCGCCCAGGGCCGCTAGATGTTCCTCGACGGCCTGGCGCCAACTGTACCAGCCAAGCGGGGAATAAAGGGCCGACAGGTGAAAGCCTGGATATTTACCCTTTGGGTTTGTCGGGCGCCATTGGCCGGCCGCCAGCATTTCTGTTTTATGATGTTCAAAAATTTCCATGCCGCATTTTTCGCAAATCATTCTAACCGTTTCGGGTGCCGTATCATGATCTTTTGAATCAAATTTTAATCTATCCCAGATTATCGTTTGGTATGCCCAGCAAAATGGGCATGGCACGTAAAACCATCTTTGATCGCTATTTTCAAATTCTTTTTCTATTCTGCTCATTCCCTTTATGGTCGGGGTGCTGGTAATATAGGCCTTGCGCCTGGTCCAGTTTGTGATTCTGCGTTCCGCCAGGGCCAGGGGATCGCCTTCTCCGTCCGCATCTGGCGGCCAGGCGTCAACCTCATCCGCGAATAAATAACAAATAGGCATTGACCGCAAGCCGGCCGCGCTATTGGCCCCGGTTATTATCAGGGTTCCGCCAGGGAAATCTTTTTGTAAAATTGTATTTCCATGTTCTCGGCTTTTATTATCAACCACTTTTTCTTTAAGCCGCGGGCAGGCCTCAATTGAAGGTGTAAATCTTTGTTTCGACCAGCGCCGGCCAAGTTCTACTGTTGGCTGGGCGTGCAGAATTGGGGCCGGTGTCAAATCAATTATTGACATTACCCAATTTATTCCAGTTTCTGTTCCGCCGATCTGACTGCCCTTTAAAAATACAACGCGCTTGGCATAGCTACGCGGCGAAAGTTCGTCCATGATTTCTTTTAAATATGGCGTCCGGGAGGTCCGCCATTTGCCAGGCTCGGCGCTGCTTTTGTTTGTTAGAATTCTATTTTTATCGGTCCATTCAGAAACAGTCATCTTGGGCGGCGGCTTTAATCCGTCAAGAAAAAACCGGAGAAGAAATTTAACTGTTAACGAAATCGTCGAAACTTGCATTGCTCAAATTTTCCAGCGCCTGGATTATTTCGGTTTCAAGTAAATTATATATTTCGCGTTCATCCGTTTTAGCGGCAATAATGGCGGATACGCGCGCGGGAATATTCATTAAATTTTGTTGCGCGGCATGGGCGGCGCTGAAAAATAACGCTTTTACTTTTTCCAGTTCAACCAGATCGCCAATCTCTTTTCTATATTTCAATTCCGTAATCTTGGCATTCATGGCCTCGCGCGCGGTCCTGGCAAGCTGGAATTGTGAAGTATGCGGGGAGCCGGCCTGCAGGCCAGCGGCCGCGGCCGGATCGGGCGCCGGCCGGCCGTCGGCTTTCCCCTGGGCCTTGGCGCCCTTGGCGCCGGCCATTTCCCCGCGGGTTGCCCGGTTCTTATGGCCCGGATCGCCGTTCTGTTTCCAGGCGGGCCCCTGGGTATCCAGATCGATGAAAACCCGGGTCCGCTTTCCTGCCTGGCGCCTTTCGGCTATTTCTATACGGCCGGTTTCAACGGCAAATTGAACGGCCCGGAGGGCGACGCCCATTTGCCGGCCGAATTTGCGCATGGATACAAGGTTAGCCATTTATCTTTTTTGGCTTTCCGCCGGTTTGCAGGCGCCAGCGTTCAATCATGGCGTCGCAATAAATGGGCTTGATATCGGCAACCAGGGAACGGCGCCCGGTATTTTCTGCAGCGATCAAAGTCGTACCGCTGCCGGCGCACGGATCATAAACGATTTCATTTCTTTTGCTGGAATTTTTTATTAAATATTCACATAAGGCGACCGGCTTCATTGTAGGATGTAAAGTACAATTCATAACCTTGGGAAAGGGCAGGACCGTTGTAGAAAATCCGCCATAAAATTTATGCTTTCCAAGCCAGCCGTAATAAATATAATCATGAATATATTTGTAATCGGTCCTTGTCATACTGTGATTATTTTTATACCAGATTAGCCACTGATGGAACGTAAGGCCGGCCGCGGCCCCGGCTGCCTTTAACTGATCCATGGCAAAAAATGACATAAAAATATAAATTGAATTATAAGTAGCAAGGGGCGCGCTTTCTATCAGGGATTGAAAGAAGGGCGTCGGGTCCGCCAGATCATCATTATCAATTCCAGTTTCAAGTCGTTCTCCGCTTTTCAAAACTTCATTATAGGTTTTAATTTTATCATCATATTTTATCATGTACGGTGGATCGGATAGAAATAAATTAACTTCATGGGCACCAAATAAGGCCTTTATCCCTGGCTTTGTGGCGTCGCCGCAATACAAAACATGCCTACCCAGCTGCCAGAGATCCCCCAATTTGCATATGCTGGGCGCTAGTTGCCAGGCATCCTCGGCTGTTTCAGGGGCTGGCCCGCCGGGCGGGGTAGCGCCGGCGGTCCCAATGTCGGCGTTTTCCCCAGCCCGGAGGCCGGCCATTTCAATTAAATGATCAATTTCCTTTACATCCAGGCCCGTAACAGTCAAATCTTTATAGCTGGCTTCCAGTTCCCAAAGAATTCCAGATAATATTTCATCATCCCAGCGGCCGTCCTGGGCGATCCGGTTATCCGCTATCATGTAGGCCTGGGCCTGGATCGGCGTCAAATGTTTCAGCTGGATAACCGGCACGGTTTCCAGGCCCATTTTCCGCGCGGCCGCGTACGTGCCATGGCCGGCGACGATTCCAAATTTAGGGGAAATGCGGATCGGATTGTTGAAGCCGAAATTTATTATTGACTGTACGATCTTTTCAATCTGTGCCGCCGGGTGAATCTTTGGATTTCGATCGTACGGATGCAAATCGGCAACCTTCCAGAATTCCAATTTTTCTGGAAAGGCTATCTGCAGGGCGGGCGCCGGCGGCTTCACGTTTTTCTTGCGGATCTTTTCCATTGAATACAAAGCTCCTGGGTTCCGGCAGGAAAACGCCGCGTACTTTTAATTTCACTTACTGGCCGGATTTCAATTGATGTTTCTGGATCGAGAATTAAACAAAGAAATGAATATATATCTTTATGGCCGGCGCAATGCGATCGCGTTTTCAGGCCCGCGGCATTCAGCGCGCGTAAAAGCGGAATCATTTTCTTATCCGCTATAAATTGCTGGCCGTCAATTTTTATAAAGGCCTGGTCCGGCCTGATTTCGTGGTGATGATTAAACCGCCTGTATTTTTTGGTTTGATTTATCATGCTGATTTTTTCCTGGTATGCTTTGAAACCAGATCGCACGTTTGATCTTTCCGCTTTTCGCAACGGCTAAAGCAATACCAATATGAAAACTGGCCGCACTTGGCGAAATTCCGGCAGCTGGCGATCGCATGGACGCCGGCAGGCGGGGCCGGGGCCGCATGGGCGGTCGGCGCCTCGGCTGGTAATTTGGTAAATCCAATTTTTGATTTATTGGCCTGCAGGAAATTACTGGCCGCCTCTAGCATGGCCGCGCGTGCATTCCATAATCTGATTTTGATTTTCTTTTCCCTGGCCGGCCGGCGCGGTTCCCCTCTCATGCTTTTTATTCGTTCCATTATCAATTCGTATTCAGCCCGTAGGACTTCGATCGCGTAATGTTCCGCCTGGCCGCCGGTCCCGTACATCGGCGGCGGCAACGTGCCTTTGTTTTTGACAGCCATGGATTCCCCTTTTTTATTTTAAAGATTATCCATAATATGAAAAAACCTCAAGCCCCATAGATTTATAAAATGTTACAATATTTTTTAAGCTAATAGAGTCGCCTCTTGGTTGTGCAACAATTTTTATTTTACCTTTATATCCGATTTTCTTAATTCTATTAATTGCGATCTGTAAAATCCTTCTCGCGTTACCCATGCGCCTAAACTTTGGAAAAATAAAAAGGTCATAAATATGAACATAGTCCTCCTTAAATTCATAGCAACAATGCCCAAAACTTTTTTTAATGGTTATGCCTTTTCCAATTTCCTTTTTCATTGGCCGCCCCTTTTTCTATCCATCATAAACTTATAAACAAAACGTCGGTCGACCGGAATGGCGCCCTGGGCAATGGCCGCCGCGCGCTTGGCCGCCGTTAAATCATAATGAACAAGCAAGCCGCGGTGAATCCAACATTTTTTTAATCCCATGTATTCCCCGAATGCAATCAGGTCCGCCTCGCTGCCGTCCGTGAACATATGGCAGGTTTTATAATAGCGGCCGTACATTTTAAAATTCCCATGCATCAATGGATCAATATAAATATTAAATGTTGTTTCTATCATTCCCCCGTTCCCCCTGGGCGTGCCGGCAACGGCGGCAGCGATCCGGGCCATGGGCCAGAGCAGAGAGGCCAGGGCGAAACCCTGGCCAGGTTATTCAATAAAACTGTTTTCATAAAAGGCCTGGGTCCGGCCAGCGCGCGCCCTGCAGCTGGCACGCCTGGCGGCCGCGGCTGGCCCGCCCAGCTGCCGGCCGGCCCCATTACCAGTAAATATACATTGACTAATGAAATTAGTCAATACCCCCGGCCATGGTCTGCGTTTTTAGGCTGTTTTGCGGGACAATCCCCAGGGACGCCAGGGGCCCGGGCCAGGAGGGCACGGCCGGGGCTGGCCAGCCTGCAGGCGGCAGGGGCTGCCCGGGGCGCTGGCCGGCACGCCCCCACCCCTGTTTGACACATCCTGATTTATAATGAAACTAATGATGCCGGTAGCGCTTGGCGTTACC